>JACCEE011676159.1_pt1 | contig 174708 bp, 186 predicted proteins | sample 7449931 | NCBI WGS metagenome assembly JACCEE01 (sample SAMN15323457, study PRJNA562643) | freshwater metagenome | isolation source: river surface water | place: USA:Blue River Watershed | collected 2017-08-19
GAGGTGAGGATCAGAGCAACAGAGACGAGCCGATTGAGTTCGGGTGAAACGGGCAATCTCTACGCGCAGCAATACCAAGTAGGCCAGCGTTGATGTGGCTCCGCAGAGCTGGCGGGTAGGTAGCACCGAGCCGGGTGGGTGACCCCCGGCCCAGATGAATGACGGTCACGCCCGGGGTAACCCGGGTGCACAGAATCCGGCGTATCGGCGGACTTCACACTTTTTCGTTTTCACGGATGCGCTCGACGTGGGCGGTCAGCGATCGCATGGCCACCGGCCAAATCTTGGGGGGGACGTCGTCGTAGGCGCGCTCGACCCAGTCTTGCATGCTGCCGTGGGGCAACTCGCGCATGACGCGCAGGATTTTGGCCTCGCGTTGCAGCCGGTGCGCTTTGAGCCTTGCGATGACATCGGCCGCATCAAATGGCGCACCCCAGGCGTTGCCCAGCACATGGCCGTGGGCGGGCAAGATGAATTCGATGCGATCGCTGGCACACACCGCCAGCAATTTGTCGAGCGACCGGATGTAGTCGCCCATGTGGCCGTCGGGCGGATCGACCACGGTGGTGCTGCCGTTGAGCACATGGTCGCCACTGAAGAGCAGGCCGTCTTCTTCCAGCACCAGGCACACGTGGTTGGCGGCGTGGCCGGGGGTGAACACCGCGCGCAAGGTGTGCTTTGCGCCGGCACCCGACAGCACCAACCGCTCGCCGTCGACCAGCTCGCGCTCAGGGGTGAATTGGCTGTTGGCGCGCGCCGTGGGCAAGGAACTCAGGCCGAGGATGGGCGGTGTCTTGCCGTGGCTGCGGCACAGGGTTTGCAAGGGTTGGGCACCGGGTGAATGATCGGGATGAGAGTGGGTGCAGACGATCATGCGGATGTCGCCACCGCAGGCTTGCCACAGCCGTTGCAGATGATCGGCTTCGTTGGGGCCGGGGTCGATCACGATGAATCCGGCGGATGCTTCGCCCACGATGTAGCTGTTGGTGCCAGGGCCGGTCATGACGCTGGGGTTGCCGCAGGTCAGGCGTTGCACATTGTTCAGCAAGCGCACGGGCTGGTCGTGTCGCCAGTCGAGTGGGGGTTGGTGTTGGCCGTTGGGCGAGATCAGGGCCAGCTCGCCAAAAGGCGTGTCGTGGTGCATGAAGTCCAGGGTCTGTCCGTTGCGCACGCCGGTGCGTTTGTCCAGAGGGACCAGGTCAGCGGGGTGGAGCAGTTGTTCGAGTCTGGCCATGCGGTCCTCGCGTTGCGTTCATTCGGGTTGCACACCGGTGGTCAGCAGGATGCGGGCGACCATGTTGTAGCTGGCGATGGTGGTGGTGATCTCGACGATTTCGGTGGTGTCGAAATGCTGCTGGAGTTGTGCGAACAGGGTGTCGTTGACCTTGATCTGGCGCGTCATCTGCGCTGCCCACTGGATCACCAGGCGTTCGCGCAGGCCCAGACCGGCTTCGGTCACGGTTTGCTCAGGCTGGCCATTGACAGCGTGTTGCAGGGCTTGTAATTCGGCGTCGGTGCCGCCGGCTTTCCTGAACTCGGGGGCGTGGTGGTGGTATTCGTAGTGGGCGCCGGTCAGCAGGGCCACGGTGCAAATGGCAAGTTCGCGCAACTTGGGCGAGGTCGACAAATCCTGGCGCAGGTTTTTCATGTAGACGTTCCAGCCGCGTGCGATGGGCTCGCTCCAGAGCAAGACCCGGTCGAGGTTGAGCAGTTGACCGCCACGGCGCTGGGCGATGGCGTCCACCAGTTCGGCGGGTTGGGGTTTGGCTTCGGGGGTCCAGGCAGGTATTTTCATGGTGCTTCCAACAAAGGGCTTGGGGTGTGGTGCCAATTATTCAATAATGTCAGGCATGAGAGTGCCTTTCACCAAAATGCATGGGGCTGGAAACGACTTTGTTGTCCTTGACGAGACACAGGGCCGTTTGCACCTGAGCACCCAGCAATACCGCTTTTTGGCCGACCGTCACTATGGCGTGGGTGCCGATCAGATCCTGAGCGTGCGGACCAGCCCCACCCCGGAGGCTGATTTTGAGTACGTGATCCACAACGCCGATGGCGGCGAGGTGGAGCAGTGCGGCAACGGTGCGCGTTGTTTTGTGCGCTTTGTCCGTGAGCGCGGTCTGACCACCCAAACCACGGTCAAGGTCAAGGTACACGGCGGCATCATCACCCTCAGCGAGCAAGCCGATGGCCGGGTCACGGTGGACATGGGCGAGCCGATTTTCGATCTGCCCCAGGTGCCTTTTGACCCCGCTCATGCCCGTGCGGGAGTGAGCCCGGTGGCCGATTTTCCCCTCTGGCGACTGGATTTGCACGGCGGCGAATCGGCCGAAGTTGCGGTCTTGTCCATGGGCAATCCGCACGCGGTGACGTGGGTGCAAGACATCGATTTGGCTCCGGTGGAGCGACTGGGACCGCAGATCGAACGACACCCGGCGTTTCCCCGCCGTGTCAATGCCGGTTTCATGCAAATTGACAGTCGCAGCAGCATCCACTTGCGTGTTTTCGAGCGTGGCGCGGGCGAAACCCTGGCTTGTGGCACCGGCGCCTGCGCGGCGGTGGTGGCGGGCATTCGCCTGGGCTGGCTGAATGAGCGGGTCGAGGTGCATGCCTTGGGCGGGCACCTGACCATTGAATGGGCAGGGCCAGGACACGCTGTGCGGATGACTGGGCCGGCGCAAACCGTCTTTCATGGCGAGATCGAGATACCCGAATGAACAACCCTCCAAACATGAACCCCATCACCGAAGACGATATTGCCAATTATTTGGTCCACAACCCCGATTTCTTTCATCGCCATGCCGAGTTATTGGCCAGTGTCCGTCTGGCCAGCCCACACGGGCAACGTGCGGTCAGCTTGCAAGAGCGCCAAGCCGAGATGCTGCGCGACAAGATCCGCGGACTTGAGTCTCGGATCATGGACATGATCCGTCATGGCACCGAAAACAGCGCCCTGAATGATCGTTTGTTGCGATGGACCGCCGGTCTCTTGGCTGCCGCCGATGCGGGCCAATTGCCGAGCCGGATGGTGGAGGAAGTCAAAGCGCAATTCATGGTGCCTCAGGCCAGTTTGCGGCTGTGGCAAGTCTCTGGCGAACATGCCCAGGCCGACTTTGCCGTGGACGTCAGCGAAGACATCAAGTCCTGGGCCCATACCCTGACTGCGCCTTATTGCGGAGCGCCGGCCCATGCGGAATTGACGGCCTGGCTGCCTCAACCTGAACAGGTGGTTTCCATGGCAGTGGTGCCTTTGCGTGCGTCCGATCAACAATTGCTGGGCTTGCTGGTGTTGGCTTCGCCTGATGCCCATCGCTACCATGCCGGTATGGGGACCGATTTGCTGGAGCGCATCGGTCAGTTGGCGGGGGCCGCTTTGACACGACTCATGGCCGGTCACTGAGGCCACCGCCGCGCCGAGCCCTGAGATGCACAACCCAGGCGATCCGGAACCTTTGCATCCGCTGATGCAGCGTTATCTGGAGCACGTCAGGCACGAGAAGCGGCTGGCCGATCGCACCTGTGCCATGTACCTGGAAGACTTGCGCAAGTTGCAAGCGAATTGCCTGCTCGCAGGCATCGACCCCATGCAAGTGCAGCCCCATCAGGTGCGTGGTTGGCTTGCCCGCATGAATGAGCATGGGCGCAGTGCCCGGGGGATCGCGCTGATCTTGTCGGGTTGGCGCGGTTTTTACAACTGGGCTGTTCAGGCAGGCTTGATCGCCGCTCATCCGTTGCAAGGGGTGCGCTCTCCCAAAGCCGCCAAACCCTTGCCCAAAGCCCTGACTGTGGATCAGGCCGTGCGTTTGGCCGAGTTCCGAGCCCCAGGGTCGGGAACAGCGCAAGAACGTTGGCTTGATGCCCGCGACGCCGCCATGGCCGAACTGATGTACGGCAGTGGCTTGCGGGTTGGCGAGTTGGTGGGACTGGATGTGGTGGGCAGCCCCCGGGCGAGGGGTTGGCTCGACCTGGATACCGGTCTGGCCGAGGTGCTGGGCAAGGGGTCCAAGCGCCGCATCGTTCCTTTGGGAAAAGCCAGCATACAGGCCTTGCGCGCCTGGCTGAGTTGTCGCGAGTTTGGTCTGTCGCCAACCGCCAGTTCACCGCAGGCGCTGTTCATCGGTTGGGGCGGCAGTCGGCTGAGTGCCGCTTCGGTTTGGGGTCGCTTGCGTCGGCGGTCCTTGCAAGCCGGGCTCGATGTGGCGGTTCATCCGCACATGTTGCGTCATTCTTTTGCCAGCCATGTGCTGCAATCCAGCGGGGATTTGCGTGCCGTTCAGGAGTTGCTGGGGCATGCCCAAATCAGCACGACCCAGGTTTACACCCGGCTTGATTTTCAGCACTTGGCCCAAGCTTATGATGCGGCCCATCCGCGCGCGCGGCGCAAGTGAGCCGCCACCCATGCCCCGTGCCCTGCGGGCCGGGGGCTGAGGTGAGGGACAATGGCATCATGAAAATCATTCGACTCAAGCCCGGCAAGGAGCGCTCAGCCCTGCGCCGTCACCCGTGGATTTATGACAGTGCCATCGCCAAGGGCGGGGCCGACTCGGGTGAGACCGTGCGCATCGAGTCCGACAGCGGTCAATTCCTGGGTTGGGCCGCTTTCAGTCCCAGCTCGCGCATCAGGGCCCGCATTTGGAGTTTTGATGAAGGCCAGCGCATTGATGCCGATTTTTTCCGATCGACCTTGCAAAAAGCGATCGCGGCACGGCAACGCTTTGACATCCGCAGCAACGGGATGCGACTGGTTCATGGGGAAGCCGACGGATTGCCGGGTCTGATCGTGGATCGCTACGCTGACACCCTGGTGGCCCAATTCTTGTCCAGCGGCACCGAACGATGGAAAGACACCCTGGCCGATTTGCTGACCGAGATCAGTGGCGCCACCCGGTTGTACGAGCGGTCCGATTCCGGTGTGCGTGGACTGGAGGGCTTGCAGCCTGCCACCGGCTGGCTCAGACAGCCCGCTGGCGACGTGGGGCACACCCAAATTGAACTCAAGGAGCACGACTGGAAGCTGACGCTGGATATTGCCGAAGGTCACAAGACCGGCTTTTACCTCGATCAGCGCGACAGCCGGCACAAATTCGCCCAATATGCCGAACGTTTGCGCTTCATGCGAGTGCTCAATTGCTATTGCTACACCGGCGGTTTCACCATTGCCGCCTTGCAAGGCATGCGCCGGGCAGGGACGTTGGCTCAGGGCGGACAAGTCACGTCCATTGACTCCTCAGGCCCGGCCATTGCCCGTGCCCGGGACAACGTGGCCCTGAATGGCTTTCAGCCCGATCAGGCAGAATTCCTGGACGCCGACGTCAACCAGAGCTTGCGCCGCTTCCACCAGGAGGGGCGAAGCTTCGACGCCATCGTCCTCGACCCGCCCAAATTCGCCCCCACGGCCGCCCATGCCGAGCGCGCTGCGCGCGCTTACAAAGACATCAACCGATTGGCATTCAAAATCCTCGAGCCGGGTGGCGTTCTGTTCACTTACAGTTGCTCTGGCGGTATCGGCGCCGAGTTGTTTCACAAGATCGTCGCCTCGGCCGGTACCGACTCAGGGGTAGATGGCTACATCTGCGAGCGCATGCAAGGCGCGCCAGACCACCCCATGACCATCCAGTTTCCCGAGGGTGAGTACCTCAAGGGGCTGGTTGTCGTCAAAAAATAATTGGGGTCTGACCCCAATTTCTGCACTGTGGCAAGAAAGCAACCATTAATTGGGGTCAGACCCCAATTAAGTGCGGCGGGGCTCTGGAAACTACAATGTCAGGATGCTGATACCTGCCACCATCCTCACCGGTTTTTTGGGCTCGGGCAAGACGACTTTGCTCAAGCGTGTTTTGTCCGAGGCCCATGGCCAAAAGATCGCCGTCATTGAAAATGAGTTTGGCGAAGAAAACATCGACAACGACATCCTGGTCACCGAGACCAAAGAGCAGATCATCCAGATGAGCAACGGTTGTGTGTGCTGCACCATCCGTGAGGATTTGCGCACGACTTTGCAGGATCTGGCGGCCAAAAAGCGCAAGGGTGAACTCGACTTTGACCGTGTGGTCATCGAAACCACGGGCTTGGCCGATCCGGGTCCCGTGGCACAGACTTTTTTCATGGACGACGAGGTGGCCGAGAGCTTTTTGCTGGACTCCATCCTGACGCTGGTCGATGCCAAGCATGCCGCCCAACAATTGAACGATCGGCAGGAAGCCCGCCGTCAGGTCGGTTTTGCCGATCAGATTTTCATCTCCAAAGCCGATCTGGTGAGCTCTGCCGAACTGGATGCCTTGCAGCACCGCCTCAAGCACATGAATCCTCGCGCGCCCCAAAGATCGGTGCATTTCGGCGAGGTGTCGATTGCCGAGGTGTTTGATTTGCGAGGCTTTAACCTGAACGCCAAGCTCGACATCGATCCCGATTTTTTGTCGGACGGGCACGACCATGAACACCATGGCGAGCACTGCGATCACCCTTCGCATCAGCACGATCATGACCACGATCATGAACACGGCGAGCACTGCGATCACCCTTCGCACCAACACGATCATGGTCATGGCCATCACCACCATCACGACGATGACGTGAAGAGTTTTGTTTTCAAGGCAGCCCGACCTTTTGATCCGGCCAAGTTGGAAGACTTTTTGGGGGCGATGGTCAATGTCTATGGGCCCCGGATGTTGCGCTACAAGGGTGTTCTGAACATGAAGGGTACTGACCGGAAAGTCATTTTTCAGGGGGTGCACCAGCTCATGGGCAGCGATTTGGGTCCTGAATGGGCCCCACAGGAGGAGCGGATGAGCAAAATGGTGTTCATCGGCATCGAATTGCCCAAAGATATTTTCCTCCAAGGCCTGGAACAGTGCTTGAACTGAGTAAAATCCGCGGTCGCCGTGCCAATGCTGACGCGGTGGTTCCTGCTTCGCCGTGATGGTGGAGCGCCTGAAACGTGAGGAGACAGCACGTGAAAGTCAGCGCCAAAGCCAAGACCGCATCCAAGCCTGTGGTTGCAACAAGCCGAACCGCCGCCAAAAAGGCGGTGAAAAAATTGGCTCCAACAACCGCTAAAAAGGCTGTCGTGCCGTCCAAGGCCCCCAAGTCAGTTGCGAAAACCGTTGCCGCCAAAGCCAAGCCAGTCAAACCGGCAGCTTCCAAGGCGGTGGTGAAGAAGGCCCCAGCCGCCAAAGCGCCTGCCCCAAAATCAGCTGCCAAAAAGTCCCCTGCCTCCCAATCGGTTGCCAAAAAGTCTGCCCCTCAAAAGGCCGCCCCTCTCAAATCGGCTGCGAAACCTTCTGCATCTTTGGCCAAGGCCAAGGGGGCTCCTGTCAAGCCAGTCGCCAAACCCGTTGCCAAATCGACTCCTCAACCTGCCGTCAAGGGGGCAGGCACCAAGCCTGCGTCCAAGGCAGCTTCCCCCGCGACGCCTGCGCCCTCCAGCGTGCCGACCCCAGCCCCTTTGCTCAAGCCCTCTGTGCCGGAGCCCCGCAAATTGACTGGGCGTGCCGCCAAAGCCGCTGCCGGCGTGCCGCCCCCCCCCAGCGCAGTTCCATTTTCCAATCCGGCCAAGGCCAGTTTTGGTCCTGCCACCGAAGACCGTACACCCGCTTTTTTACCTGTGATGCCCCAAAAAGACCCCAAACTGACCCACAACTGGAAAACCAAACCTGTGGATCAATTGACCGATGCCGAAGTCATGGCCATGCCAGACACCGAGTACATGAACGACACGCAATTGGCGTTTTTTCGGTTGAAGTTGCAAGCCCTCAAGCGCGATATCCTCAACAGCGCCGGTGAAACCACCGAGCATTTGCGTGAAGACACCGTGATCGTGCCGGATCCGGCCGATCGCGCCACGATCGAAGAAGAGCACGCTCTGGAGCTGCGCACCCGGGACCGTGAACGCAAGTTGCTGAAGAAAATTGAGCAGTCGATTCAGTTGATCGACAACGGCGACTATGGTTATTGCGATGAAACCGGGGAGCCCATCGGGGTGCCTCGGTTGTTGGCGCGCCCGACCGCCACTTTGTCATTGGAGGCGCAACAGCGACGGGAGTTGAAGCAAAAAATGTTCGGGGATTGATCCGCTCTGCTGTGTCCCCGCAGGCTCTCAGGCTCACGCGATCGTGGGCCTTTTTTTTGAGTCGGTTGAGCCGGGGGACAGGTTGCAAGTTCACTCAATCGTGCCCGGAGGCAGTCGATGACGGCGCAAACGGTTCTTCAGGTGCCCTTTGAGGGCCATCGCCGCCCTCAACAAAAGGCCGAAATGCGTTTCGGGGAGGTCGAGGCAAGGTTTAATCCGTCACTTTGAGTCTTGACGCTAAGTGCTTCATTTTCTTCATATTTTTTTCATATCTTCGTCCGGAATTGGCCTCTAAGTCATTGATTTCATTGAAAAAAAATACATAAAACACTTGAGAAGTTAAAAAATCCTGATACAGTGCAAAAAAGTGCAAAAAAGTGGTGGAAAGTGATCGGCACGTTTCCCCAGCGCTTTGAATGGGCCTTAAAGGGGTTTTGTCGTGTTCCAAGGTGCTTCTTCGCTCAGTCTCGACGCCAAAGGGCGTCTGTCTGTGCCTACGCGCCATCGCGAGGTGCTCAGCGCCACCGCATCCGGACTTTTGACGATCACCCGCCATCCCCACGGCTGTCTGATGGTGTTTCCCCGCCCCGAGTGGGAGCAGTTCCGGACCCGCATCGCCGCTTTGCCCATGAGTGCCCAGTGGTGGAAGCGAATCTTTTTGGGCAATGCCATGGATGTCGAGATGGACAACACCGGCCGGGTGCTGATTTCGCCCGAACTGCGTGCCGCTGCGGGGATTGAAAAAGAAACGATTTTGTTGGGCATGGGCCACCACTTCGAGTTGTGGGACAAGGCCACCTACGAGGCTCAGGAAGCCCAGGCGATGCAGGGCGAAATGCCCGACGTGTTCAAGGACTTTTCCTTTTGAGGTTCACCCTTGAACACGGCCACTCTTTCTCACACCACGGTCATGCTCGAACCGGCGGTCGAAGCGCTGGCGGTACAGCCGGATCTGACCTATGTCGACGGGACGTTCGGTCGCGGTGGGCACAGTCGCCTGATTCTTCAGCGTTTGTCTCCCCAAGGCCGTTTGTGGGTCTTCGACAAGGACCCCGAGGCGATTGCCGTTGCCAGTTCGTTGGGCGACAGCCGCATCTCGATTCACCATGGCGGATTTTCTGCCATGGCCGATTTGCCGCCGGGTTCGGTGGCAGGTGTGTTGCTCGATCTGGGTGTGAGCTCGCCACAGATCGACAACCCGCAGCGGGGTTTTTCTTTTCGCCACGACGGGCCGCTGGACATGCGCATGGACACCACGCGAGGGGTCTCGGTGCGCCAGTGGCTGCAAGTGGCCGAGGTCGGTCAGATAGCGGAGGTGATTCGTGACTATGGCGAAGAACGGTTTGCTGCACAGGTTGCAAAGGCGATTGTGGCTCGCCGACAGGAGCGGGGCGTACCTGCAGGCACCGCTGAACTGGCCCAGCTCGTGGCTGGCGCGGTCAAAACCCGCGAGCCGGGTCAGGACCCTGCAACGCGGACATTTCAGGCTTTTCGGATTTTCATCAACGCCGAGCTTGAAGAGCTCGAACAGGCGCTAGAGGGGGCGTTGAAGATTTTGCAACCCGGAGGGCGCTTGGTGGTCATCAGTTTCCATTCGCTGGAAGACCGCATCGTCAAGCAATTCATCGCCAGCCATGCCCGCAATGAAGTGGATCGGCGTGCCCCTTGGGCACCCGGCAAGCCACTGCGTCTGAAGGCGCTGGGACGGGTTCGCCCCAGTGACGAAGAGATTGCCGCCAATCCGCGCGCGCGCAGCGCGATCATGCGGGTGGCCGAGCGCACCCCGGAGGCCGCATGACCCGGGTGCACCTCATGCTTTTGCTGGCCATTTTGGGCACGGCCATGTTTTTGGTGCGCACCCAATACGAATCGCGCAAGCTGACGACCGAGATCGACCGAGCCCGCTCTGAAGCGCGGCGCCTGGAGATTGAGCGGGAACGACTGGACCTCGAGGCACGGACTCAGGCCACACCGCTGCGGGTGGAAAAAATGGCGCGTGAACAAATGGGCATGCGCACCATCACGCCGGCGATCACGGTGTATGTTTCCGATCCGTCTCGCCAGACGCCCTCTGCTCCTGAGACAGGAGGGACGCCATGAGCCGTTCGGTGCGCTACACCTCCAGCCCTTTGTTGGCCAGCAAAACCCCGGTCTGGCGCAGCCAGTTCGTGGTGGCATGCATCGCTTTGGGTTTCCTGACCCTGGTGGGTCGCGCGGCTTATGTGCAGTTGATCGAGAACGACTTCTTCCAGCGTCAGGGTGCGGTTCGTTTTGTTCGCACCCTGGAATTGCCCGCCAATCGGGGCCGCATCCTGGACCGCAACGGCCAGATTCTGGCGTCCAGTGTGCCGGTGCCCAGCATTTGGGCCAGCCCGGAGGACATGGACCATGACCCGGCCAAGCTGGCCGCCCTGGCCAAGGTGTTGGGGATGTCGAGCGCCGATTTGCAAGCGCGGGTGGCGGACAAGGAAAAGAGCTTTGTCTGGCTCAAGCGCCTGGCCGGGGAAGAGGTGGCCGCGCAAGTCAAGGCACTCGGTCTCAAAGGGGTCTACGACCGCAAAGAGTACAAGCGTCTGTATCCCGAGGGTGAGGCCGCCGCCCACATTGTGGGGTTCACCAATGTGGAGAACATGGGCCAAGAGGGCATCGAGCTCGCTTTCAATGAAAAACTCGCAGGCAAGACGGGGACCCGTCGTGTGATCAAAAACCGCCTGGGTCAGGTGGTTGAAGACATGGGGCAAACGGTGTTGCCCATCGATGGTGAAGACATTCATTTGAGCATCGACAGCAAGGTGCAGTTTTTCGCTTATCAAAAATTGCGTGAGGCGGTTCAGACCCACAAAGCGGCTGCCGGCAGTGTGGTGGTGATCGATGTCCAGACCGGCGAGGTTTTGGCGCTGGCCAATTACCCCAGTTATGCCCCGGACAAGCGCGGGGTGCTCAGCGGCGCCCAATTGCGCAATCGGGCACTGACCGATACCTTCGAGCCCGGATCGACGATGAAGCCATTCGTGATCGCGTTGGCGCTGGAGCGCAATCTGGTCAAGCCCGAGACCCCGATACAGACGGCGGGCAAGTTGGCCATGGGTGGTCATCTGATCAGCGATGCCCATCCGCACGCGGTGCTGACGGTGCATCAGGTGATTCAAAAGTCGAGCAATGTGGGCACAGTCAAAATTGCGATGCAAATTCCTGCTCAATCGATGTGGGAAATGTTCACCCAGGTGGGTTTGGGGCAAAAGCCCCAAGTGCCTTTCCCCGGTGCGGTATCGGGTAAATTGCGCGCCCCCAACACCTGGCGTCCGATTGAACAGGCGACCATGAGTTATGGCTATGGTTTGTCGACCAGTTTGTTTCAGTTGACCCATGCTTACACGGTCTTCGCGCGCGAAGGTCTGATGCTGCCGGTGTCCATGCTCAAGCACCCCGATAACGAGACGATCACGGGTCAGCGGGTGTTCGATACCCGTCATGCTAATGCCGTGCGCAGCATGCTGCACACCGTGACTTTGCCGGGTGGCACCGCGCAAAAGGCGCAAACCATCGGGTACTCGGTGGGCGGCAAAACGGGCACGGCCCACAAGGCCGAAGGCAAGGGCTATAGCCGCAAGTACCGGGGCTTTTTTGTCGGCTTGGCGCCGATCGAGCAGCCGCGCATTGCCGTGGGCGTGATGATCGACGAGCCGACCAATGGGCAGTATTACGGCGGTGACGTGGCCGCCCCCGTGTTCAGCCAAACCGTGCAACAGACCCTGCGCATGATGGGTGTGCCGCCCGACATGACGGTCAAGCCCCAAGTGGTGGCCAAAGCCGAGCCGGAGTCGTTCTGATGGAGCAATTCAGCACGCCTCTCGAAGCCGCCCACTGGTTGCGCCGTCGTGGTGTGCGGCGTTTGCACACCGACAGCCGCAAAGTCGGTGCCGGGGACGCTTTTTTGGCTTGGCCGGGTGCGCGCCACGATGGCCGTCAGCATGTCGAGGACGCTTTGCGGCGCGGTGCAGCGGCTTGTCTCATCGAAGCCGGGGGGTTCCAGCAGGGGTTGAACACTTTGGCTGCTTCGTGTGCTTTGTATGCCGGCCTGAAGGCCGATTGCGGGCCGATTGCAGCTGCCTACTACGAGCATCCCAGCCAGCATCTGGAGATCATCGCCATGACCGGCACCAACGGCAAGACCTCGTGTGCCTGGTGGTTGGCACAGGCCTTGGCGCGCCTGGGTCAGCGTTGTGCCATGGTGGGGACGCTGGGTTTGGGTGAATTGACGCTCACGCCTGAGGGCCAGGTTCGGCTCAATGGCATGAGCACCGGATTGACCACCCCGGACGCTGTGCTGCTGCAGGGCGCTTTGCGCGATCTGTGGCAAGCCGGAGTGCGTTCTTGTGCGGTGGAGGCTTCATCGATCGGTTTGGTCGAGGGGCGTTTGGACGGGACCCGCATCCGCATGGCCCTGTTCACCAATTTCACTCAGGATCACCTGGATTACCACGGTGACATGCAAGCCTACTGGCTGGCCAAGCAACGCCTGTTTGACTGGCCCGATCTGGACGTGGCCGTGATTGGTCTGGACGATCCGCAAGGCATGACTCTGGTGCAACACCTGAGCCAGCATCGTCCCGAGGTTCGCGTCATCACCTATGGCCTGCACCCGCAAGCCGATGTCCGAGCCGAGCAGGTGCGTTGGCAGGCCAGCGCCCAGGCACAAGGCGAATGGGCTCAGTCCATGCAAGTTGTGGCGCATGGTGACAGCCTGGACATGACCATTCCCTGGGTGGGAGAGCACAACGTGCGCAATTTGCTGGCGGTGATCGCCATGCTCGGCGCCTTGGGCCATGGGTTGCGCCAGGCCGGCGAGGCCTGTCAGAAATTGCAACCCGTGCCAGGGCGCATGCAGTCGATCAGTCAGGCCGGTGCCGCGTTGGCCGTCATTGACTATGCCCACACACCGGATGCACTGATGCACGCGCTCAAAGCATTGCGTCATTTGGCCGAGGTCCGTGGCGGGCGCTTGTGGTGTGTGTTTGGCTGTGGTGGCGATCGCGACCGCAGCAAGCGCCCCGAAATGGGCCGCGTGGCTCAAGCCTGGGCCGATCGGGTGGTGCTGACCAGTGACAACCCCCGGCATGAGGAGCCCATGGCCATTTTGCGCGACATTCGCGCCGGTTTGGTGGCGCCCCATCAGCAAGTCTGTGTGCAGGTTGATCGCGCATTGGCCATCGCCCAGGCCATCGAGCAAGCTGATCCGGCCGATGTGGTCCTGATCGCCGGCAAAGGGCACGAAACCTATCAAGAGGTGGGCGGCGAGCGCATGCCTTTTTCCGACGCTGAACAGGTGCGCATGGTGATGCGCAAAGAGGCCGCATGAGCACCGCGCTGTTTGATTTGGCTCAAGCCGGACGCTGGCTCGGAGTGCCGGTGCTGGGCGATCCACGCACGCCTGTGCTGAGAGTGCACACCGACACGCGCAGCCTGCAAGCGGGTGATTTGTACGTGGCTTTGCGCGGTGAGCGCTTCGATGGACATGATTTTTTGGGCCAACTGGCGGCCCAGGGTGTGCGGGCGGCCATGGCCGAAAGCGGCTTGCAGGCACATGACCTGAGCGGGCTTGAGGTCGCCGACACCCGGCAGGCCTTGGGCGATTTGGCGGCTGCCTGGCGTCGCCAGCACGACTTGCGGTTGATTGCCGTGACAGGCAGCAACGGCAAAACCACCGTCACGCAAATGATCGCCAGCATCTTGCGTGCGCATGCGGACGACGCCGTCTTGTCCACCCAGGGTAACTTCAACAACGACATCGGTGTGCCGCTGACCTTGCTGCGCTTGCGCCCCGGACATCGACTGGCGGTGCTCGAGTTGGGTATGAATCACCCGGGCGAAATCGAGCGATTGGCGCTTTGGGCTCGGCCCGACGTGGCACTGGTCAACAATGCCCAACGCGAGCACCAGGAGTTCATGCACAGCGTGGTGGCCGTGGCGCAAGAAAATGCGGCCGTCTTTCGGGCGCTGCCCGAGACCGGTGTGGCCGTATTCCCTGCCGATGACGAGTTCACCCCGATGTGGCGGCAATTGGCGAGCGGGCGACGCACGATCACTTTCGGTGCGGGTGGGGATGTGCGGACCGAACATGCACAGGCCGAGTCCGTGGGCTGGCGCGCCAGTGTGCACATCGGCGAGCAAAAGCTGGACCTTGAGTTGCACTTGCCCGGTTCGCACAATTTGCGCAATGCCCTGGCGGCCATCGCTTGCTGCACGGCTGCCGAGATTCCTTTGACGGCCATCGCCCTCGGCTTGGCCCAGTTCAGGCCAGTCAGTGGCCGCAGCCAAGCTCAGGTTCTGCGTTGGGCCGATCGGTCGCTGACGCTGATCGACGACACCTACAACGCCAATCCCGATTCGGTGCGCGCCGCGATCGATGTGTTGGCGCAACTGCCGGGCCCCAGGCTGCTGGTGTTGGGCGACATGGGTGAGGTGGGTACGCAGGGACCGCAATTTCATGCCGAGGTGGGCGACTATGCCCGCCAGCGCGGCATCGACCATTTGATGACCCTCGGTGATTTGGCGCAACGCTCGGCCCAGGCTCACGGTGTGGCCCAGCACCACGAACGGATCGAAGACCTGTGCGCTGCCGTGCAGCAACAACTGCCCCATTTGGGCAGCGTGCTGATCAAAGGCTCGCGTTTCATGCGCATGGAGCGTGTCGTGCGCCATCTGGAAGAACTGACCAAGGAACAACAACCATGCTGATGACGCTGGCCGCCTGGTTGCAAACCCTGTCTCCCGAATTCGGGTTCTTTCGGGTGTTTCAGTACCTGACTTTTCGGGCGGTCATGGCCGCATTGACCGCTTTGACCATCGGTCTGGCTGCCGGTCCCTGGGTGATTCGCAAACTGACCGCCCTGAAAATCGGACAGCCGATTCGGGGTTACGGCATTGAAGCGCATTTGAGCAAAAGCGGCACACCCACGATGGGAGGGGTGCTGATTTTGTTGTCGATCGCGATCGCTACATTGTTGTGGTTTGACCTCTCCAACCGGTTTGTCTGGATCGTGCTCATCGTCACCCTGGGTTTTGGAGCCATCGGCTGGGTCGATGACTGGCGCAAAGTGGTGCACAAAGACCCCGAGGGCATGCGCTCGCGCGAAAAATACATGTGGCAGTCGCTGATCGGCTTGAGCGCTGCTTTGTACCTGGTGTTCAGCATTTCGGAGAGCAACAACCTGCGTGTGATCGAGTTGTTCTACACCTGGGTCAAGTCGGGTTTTGATGTGGATTTGCCGCCCAAGGCGGGTTTGTTGCTGCCTTTTTTCAAGGAAGTCAGTTACCCGTTGGGCGTATTCGGTTTTGTGATCCTGACCTATTTGGTCATCGTCGGCGCCAGCAATGCGGTCAATTTGACCGATGGGCTCGACGGGTTGGCGATCATGCCGGTGGTCATGGTCGGCTCGGCTTTGGGTGTCTTTGCCTACGTCACCGGCAGTTCGATTTATTCCAAGTATCTGTTCTTTCCTTACATTCCGGGCACGGGCGAATTGCTGATTTTCTGTGCCGCCATGGCCGGTGCAGGTCTGGCTTTTTTGTGGTTCAACACCCATCCGGCGCAGGTCTTCATGGGTGATGTCGGGGCGCTGGCTTTGGGGGCTGCATTGGGCACCATTGCGGTGATTGTGCGGCAGGAAATCGTGTTGGCGATCATGGGCGGCATTTTCGTCGTCGAAGCCTTATCGGTGATGTTGCAAGTCACCTATTTCAAATACACCAAGCGCAAGTTCGGCGAGGGCCGTCGCCTGTTCAAGATGGCGCCTTTGCACCATCACTTTGAAAAAAGCGGCTGGCGTGAAACCCAGGTCGTCGTGCGTTTCTGGATCATCACCATGCTGCTGTGCCTGGTCGGTTTGTCTACTTTGAAGTTGCGTTGAATCCCATGTCATCCACGCTCGAACATCGTCACGTGCTGATCCTGGGTCTGGGTGACTCGGGTTTGGCCATGGCCCGTTGGTGCACCCGTCAGGGCGCCAGGGTGACGGTGCTCGACAACCGGTCTGCCCCTCCCCAAGGCCCAGCTTTGCAAGCCGAAATGCCGCAGGTCCCATGCTTGAGTGGCGATTTTGAAGCCCGATGGCTGGCTGAATTGAATGTCGATGCGGTGTTCAAGAGCCCGGGCCTGAGCCCGGCTCAGGTCGGAGCGCTGTGGCGAGAAGCCCGGGGCCGGGGTTTGTGGTGCGGCACAGAACTCAGCCTGTTCAGCCACGCCCTGGAGCAACTGGCCAGCGCACAAGCTTATGCCCCGCAGGTGATCGCAGTCACCGGCACCAACGGCAAAACCACGGTGACTTCGCTCACCGGCTGCCTGCTCGAGCGTGCCGGACTCGATGTCGCCGTGGCAGGCAACATTGGCCCGACTTTGCTCGATACGCTGATGCAGCGTTTGGACACTGCATTGCCCCAAGTTTGGGTGCTTGAACTCTCGAGCTTTCAACTCGATCAGGTCGAGGGCTTCCATCCCACTGCTGCCACGGTGCTCAATCTGACGCAGGACCACCTGGACTGGCACGGTGACATGACCGCTTATGCGCTTGCCAAGGCTTGCATTTGGGGGCGCCAGACTTTGCGCGTCCTGCGTCGTGACGATCCTGCCGTGGCCGCTTGGCTGCCCGCTCCGGCGCCCGCCGGCAAGCGCGCAGAGGCTCAGGAAACGCCGGCGTGTGTGACATTCGGGGCCGATCTGCCCCGGCGTCCGGGTGACTACGGCCTGGAGTCGGTCCACGGCATGACCTGGCTGGTGCGTGCCTTGCCGGCTGACGAAACCCTCAAGCGCAAAAAGGGCGAGGAAGAGGAGTTGTTCATGCAGCGCCTGATGCCGGCTGACGCCTTGCGCATCAGGGGTCGCCACAACGCCCTCAATGCCCTGGCCGCTTTGGCCCTGGCCGCCAGCACAGGTCAGGCCCTGGCGCCCATGCTGTACGGTTTGCGAGAGTACGCCGGTGAGCCGCATCGGGTGGAGCCGGTGGCCATCATCCGCGAGGTCGAGTACTTCGACGACAGCAAAGGCACCAATGTGGGTGCCACGGTGGCGGCGATCGAAGGCCTGGGTGCCGAGCGACCGGTTTGGGTCATTCTGGGTGGCGACGGCAAAGGCCAGGATTTCTCTCCGCTGGCCGCGCCGGTGGCTCTATGCGTGCGCGGTGTGGCGCTGATCGGACGCGACGGATCCCTGATCGCTGAGGCGCTGGCCGAAACCGGGGTGCGGACCCAGTTTTGTCCCGATTTGCCGGCAGCGGTTCGCTGGTGCCACGAGCAGGCTCAGCCCGGTGAGGTGGTGTTGCTCTCGCCAGCTTGTGCCAGCTTTGACATGTTTCGCAGCTATGGTCACCGTGCCGAGGTGTTCGTGCAATCGGTGCACGACATCGCCGCCGAAGAGGGGGTCGCATGAGCGTGCTGAACCGTTTTGGGTGGTCACGTTGGCGCGGTCAGGGCACCCAAGAGGGCCCGACCGAATTGCCGGTGCGAGTCAAAGGCACCGAGTTCAGTCGAACCACGGCAGCCCCGGCTCAGGTGCAGGGTGTCGATCAGCCGCTGGTTTGGGTGGTCGTGGCGTTGGTCTTGTGGGGCCTGGTGATGGTTTATTCGGCCTCGATCGCCATGCCTGACAACCCGCGCTTTGCCAATTACGCGCCACATCATTTCCTGATTCGGCATGCATTCTCGATTGCCATTGCACTGGTGGGGGCGGTGCTGGTGTTTCAGGTCTCGATCGACTCCTGGGAACGGGCGGCGCCGTGGGTGTTTGTGGCTTCTCTGGTTTTGCTGATCCTGGTGCTCATGCCTTTCATTGGCAAGGGCGTCAATGGGGCGCGGCGCTGGATTTCGCTGGGCGTCATGAATTTTCAGCCCTCCGAGTTGGCCAAGCTGGGGGTGCTGCTTTATGCCGCCAGCTACATGGTGCGCAAAATGGATGTGAAAGAAAAGTTCTTCACGTCGGTGGCACCGATGGTGGTCGCAGTTGGCGTGGTGGGCTCCTTGTTGCTGGCCGAGCCGGACATGGGCGCTTTCATGGTGATCGCCGTGATTGCCATGGGCATCTTGTTCCTGGGAGGGGTCAACGCCCGGATGTTCTTTTTGATCGCGCTGGTGCTGTTGGTCGCTTTTGCGCTGATGATTGCTTTGTCCGAGTGGCGCCGAGAGCGCATTTTTGCTTATCTCGATCCCTGGAGCAAAGAGCACGCGCTGGGCAAAGGGTATCAGCTGTCGCATGCACTCATCGCCATTGGACGGGGTGAATTGTTCGGGGTCGGCTTGGGGGGCAGCATCGAGAAGTTGCACTGGTTGCCCGAAGCGCACACCGACTTTTTGTTGGCGGTGCTGGGCGAAGAGTTCGGCTTTGTCGGCTTGCTCACCGTGATCGGTTTGTACCTGTGGCTGACACGTCGCATCATGCAAATCGGCCGCATGGCGGTGGCCATGGACCGCGTGTTTGCAGGCTTGCTGGCACAGGGGGTCGGGATTTGGATCGGTTTTCAGTCGTTCATCAACATGGGGGTCAACCTGGGCGCTTTGCCCACCAAAGGACTGACCTTGCCTTTGATGAGCTATGGCGGTTCGGCAATGCTGCTCAACCTGATCGCGCTGGCGGTGGTGTTGCGGGTTGATCACGAAAACCGTCAGATGCAGCACGGAGGGCGGGTCTGATGTCACAGGTCGCTCTGATCATGGCTGGTGGCACCGGGGGTCACATCTTCCCGGGTCTGGCGCTGGCCGAGGGCTTGCGGCAAAACGGTTGGCAGGTGCATTGGCTGGGCGCGCCTGAGCCCAGCATGGAGAGTCAGTTGGTGCCGCCGCAAGGTTATCGGTTGTGGCCGGTTGATTTTGCCGGTGTGCGGGGCAAGGGTTGGCGCACTTTGTTGAAGTTGCCGGCACGTTTGCTGCGCGCTTGGTCGCAAAGCCGTCGGGTCTTGCGCCAAATCCGGCCCGCTGTGGTGGTGGGCCTGGGCGGCTACATCACGGTGCCGGGTGGTTTGGCCGCCCGAGCCCTGGGCATTCCGCTGCTGCTGCACGAACAGAATTCGATCGCGGGCATGGCCAACCGGCTTCTGGCGCGATGGGCGCGTCAGACTTTCACCGCTTTCCCCGATGCATTGGCGGGTGCGCAGTGGGTGGGTAATCCGTTGCGCTCGACATTTTTGCAGCAAGCTGAGCCCGCCCAGAGATTCGCGGGCCGCAGCGGTCCCTTGCGGGTGTTGGTGGTGGGCGGCAGCTTGGGGGCTCAGGCCCTGAACGAGGTGGTGCCCCAGGCTTTGGCTTTGTTGCCGCCCGAGCAGCGGCCGCAGGTGGTGCATCAAAGTGGCGCCAAGCAGATCGATGCCCTGCGGTCGCACTATGCCCAAGCCGGTGTCCAGGCCGAGTTGACGCCCTTCATCGAAGACACAGCCGGCGCTTATGCGCAAGCCGATTTGGTGATTTGTCGTGCCGGTGCCAGCACCGTCACCGAGTTGGCTGCAGTCGGTGCTGCGGCCTTGTTCGTACCCTTTCCCCACGCTGTCGACGATCACCAAACCCACAACGCGCGCTTTTTGGTCGATCGGCAAGCCGCATGGTTGTGCCCGCAAGCGCAATTGACGGCGGCATCTTTGGCCGAGCGCCTGAGGGGGCTGGATCGGGATCAATTGCGTGCAGTCGCCGAGCGCGCTCATGCGTGTCGGCACATTCGGGCGGTGGAGTTGATGGTGCAGGCTTGTCAAGAGGTGGTCGCATGAAGCATGCCATCCGTCACATCCATTTTGTGGGCATCGGCGGCGCCGGCATGAGTGGCATCGCCGAGGTGCTGTTCAATCTGGGCTATCAAATATCCGGCTCTGACTTGGCCGATGGCCCGGTCTTGCAGCGCTTGCGGGCCTTGGGCATCCGCACGCACGTGGGCCATCGCGCCGAACACATGCAAGGGGCAGACGCGGTGGTCACGTCCACTGCGGTCGAAGCCAGCAACCCCGAAGTGGTGGCGGCGCATGCCAAACTGATCCCGGTGGTGCCGCGGGCCGTCATGCTGGCCGAGTTGATGCGCCTGAAACAAGGGATTGCAATTGCCGGCACCCACGGTAAAACCACGACCACCAGCCTGGTCGCCAGTGTCCTGGCCAGTGCCGGTCTGGACCCCACTTTCGTCATCGGCGGCAAGCTCAACAGCGCCGGTGCCAATGCCAAGCTGGGCAGTGGCGAGTACATCGTGGTCGAAGCCGATGAGTCGGATGCGTCCTTCCTGAACCTGATTCCCGTGATGTCGGTGGTGACCAACATTGATGCCGATCACATGGACACGTATGGGCACGATTTCGATCGCCTCAAGGGCGCTTTCATCGAATTTTTGCATCGCATGCCGTTTTACGGTGCGGCCATTTTGTGCCTGGACGACCCGGCGCTGCGCTCCATCCTGGCCCAGGTCTCCCGTCCGATCACGACCTATGGCCTGGCCGAAGGGGCTCAGGTCCGCGCGGTCGATGTGCGGGCCGACGGGGCGCGCATGCGTTTCACGGTGCAACGCCGCAATGGCGTCGAGTTGCCCGATCTCGATGTCACCCTGAATCTGCCCGGGGTCCACAATGTGCGCAACGCACTGGCGGCGATTTCGGTGGCCACCGAGTTGGGTCTGGAGGACCGGGCGGTGTGTCAGGCCCTGGCCGAATTCAAGGGTGTCGGACGTCGTTTTCAGATGCACGGCGAGATCCCCGTTGAAGGCGGGCACTTCACCCTGATCGAAGACTATGGCCATCATCCGGTTGAGTTGGCAGCCACCATTGCCGCCGCACGGGGCGCTTTTCCGGGGCGCGCCATTCGGGTCGCGTTTCAGCCGCACCGTTACACCCGAACCCGCGATTGCTTTGAGGATTTTGTTCGCGTCCTGGCTCAAGCCGACGGGGTCTGGTTGACCGAGGTCTATGCCGCCGGTGAGTCGCCGATTGTCGCCGCCGATGGTCGCAGCCTGGCCCGGGCCCTGCGCGTTGAGGGGCTGGGGGACATCCACTTCAGCCCCGACATTCAGGGTTTGGCGGCGCAAATTCTGGCCCAGGCGCAAGCGGGCGATGTCGTGATGTGCATGGGTGCCGGATCGATTGGACAGGTGCCCCAGCTCATCCAGCAAGGAGGCGCCGCATGAGTCGCTTTTCCTTGCCCCCGGTGCCCGACTTGCCTGCCGGCACCCGAGTGGCTGTGCTGATGGGCGGGACTTCGTCCGAGCGCGAGGTGTCTTTGATGTCGGGGCAGGGGGTGTTGCAGGCCCTGCTCAGCCAGGGCGTCGATGCGCGCGCTTTCGATCCCGCACAGCGGCCCTTGAGCGAATTGAAGGTCGAGGGCTTTGACCGGATTTTCATTGCCTTGCATGGCCGCCATGGTGAAGACGGGACGGTGCAAGGGGCACTTGAATTGTTGGGCCTGCCCTACACCGGTTCAGGTGTGCTGGCCTCAGCCCTGGCCATGGACAAAGTCATGACCAAGCGCATCTGGTCCAGTGCGGGTCTGGCCACCCCGGCTTCGGTCAGTTTGAGCCGCGAACAACAAACGCCTCAGCGCCTGGTGCAGATCCCGGATGAACTGGGTTTGCCCCTGATCGTCAAGCCGCCTCACGAAGGTTCATCGATCGGGGTCACCAAGGTCGAACGCGCCGATCAATTGGAAGCGGCGGTCAGCCTGGCCGTGGGGCTGGATCCGATCCTGTTGGCCGAAGCTTTCATTGAGGGCGATGAGGTCACTTGCCCGGTGCTGGGTCAGGGGCCTGATGCTGTGGCCTTGCCCGTCGTGCGCATCGCTGCGCCCGACGGGGCTTATGACTACGAGAACAAATACTTCACGGACGCGGTTGAGTATCACTGCCCCAGCGGTTTGCCGCCCGAGCTGGAGGTGCGGATTCAGCAATTGGTGTTGGCTTCATATCGCGAGTTGGGTTGTCGAGGCTGGGGGCGTGCCGATCTCATGATTCGGCGGCATGATCAGCAACCATTCCTGCTTGAAATGAACACCTCGCCGGGCATGACATCGCACTCGCTGGTGCCCATGTCGGCGCGTGCTGCGGGCATCTCATATGAGGCTTTGTGCTTGTGGCTGATCAGCGCCGCCACACTGGACCGGAGGATCGCATGAAGCATGCCCTGACTCTGGCTCCGGTGCCTTTCGACGTCAAGCTGATGAACAGCCTGACCGCCCTGATGGTCATCGGTGTGCTGCTGATGTTGGGTTTGGCGTTGACGACCTGGGTCGCCCGTTGGCCCTTGTTCGCCTTGTCCGGCATCACGATCACGGGTGAGGTGAGACACACCAATCAGGTCACACTCAAGGCGAATGTGACGCCAAAATTGAACGGGCATTTTTTCAGCATCGATTTGCAGCAAACGCGGCAGGTTTTTTTGCAGATGCCCTGGGTGCGCAATGCCTTGGTAGAGCGCGAGTTTCCCAACCGCTTGCGCGTGCACCTCGAGGAGCATCGCCCGGTGGCCTATTGGGGGCCTGCTGGAGATGAGCGATTGCTCAACAGCCATGGCGAAATTTTCAGTGCCAATTTGGGCGAGCTAGACGACGACCAATTGCCCCGGCTCAGCGGGCCCGACAACCAGTCTTTGCTGGTGTTGCAGGCCTATGAGGCTTTGCAGCAACCGTTCAGCGACTTGGGACTGGAGATTGCATCGCTCGAACTGAGCCCGCGCGGCAGTTGGCGCGTTCGCAGCGCAAAGGGTGCAGTCATCGAGATGGGGCGCGGCTCACCGGCAGAAATAGAGCGCAAATTCATGGGCTTTGCCCAGACCTTTCCCGAGGCCAGTCAGCGTTGGGGGCGGCGTTTGAATGCGCTGGAGTGGGCCGATTTGCGGCATGAAGGGGGCTATGCCTTGCGTTTGCGTGGTGTCAGCACGGTTGAGCCGCAAAAAGGCGTCAGGTAACAGGAGATCACGAGGTCCATATGGCAAAAGAATACAAGGATTTGGTGGTGGGGCTGGACATTGGGACCAGCAAGATCATGGCGGTCGTGGCCGAGATATTGCCCGGCGGCGAGATGAAGCTTGCGGGCTTGGGCGTGGCGGCCAGCCACGGCCTCAAGCGTGGCGTTGTGGTCAACATCGACGCCACGGTACAAAGCATCCAGCAAGCCCTCAAGGAAGCGGAGCTGATGGCCGATTGCAAGATCACCAAGGTCTACACCGGGATCACGGGCAGTCACATTCGGGGCATCAATTCAAGCGGCATGGTGGCGATCAAGGACCGCGAGGTGACCGCCGCCGATGTGTCGCGGGTGCTTGAGACCGCCAAGGCGATCAACATCCCGACCGATCAGCGCCTGTTGCTGGTCGAGGCACAAGAGTTTGTGATCGATGGCCAGGATGTCAAAGAGCCCATCGGCATGAGCGGCATTCGCCTGGAAGCCAAGGTGCACATCGTCACCGGCGCCCAAAGCGCGGCCGAAAACATCATCAAATGCGTGCGCCGTTGCGGTCTCGATGTCGAGCAACTGATGCTCAACCCCCTGGCATCCAGTCATGCGGTGCTGACTTCGGACGAAAAAGAGTTGGGAGTGGCTTTGGTCGATATCGGAGCCGGGGCCACCGATGTCACCATCTTCACGGGCGGTGCGATTCGGTACACGGCTGTGATCCCGATCGCCGGCGATTTGATCACCAGTGACATCGCCATGGCTTTGCGCACGCCGACCAAAGACGCCGAGGACATCAAGGTGGAGTCGGGTTACGCCAAGCAAATGTTGGCCGATCCGGACATGCAAGTCGAAGTGCCGGGCTTGGGCGATCGCGGCCCGCGCATGCTCAGCCGCCAAGCGCTGGCCGGGGTCATTGAGCCCCGGGTGGAAGAGATTTTTTCGCTCGTCCAGCAAGTCATTCGGGACTCCGGTTACGAAGAGGTCTTGTCCTCGGGCGTGGTGCTCACCGGAGGCAGTTCGGTCATGCCCGGCATGGTCGAGTTGGGCGAAGACATTTTTCTCAAGCCGGTCCGACGCGGTTTGCCCCATTACCGGGGGCCCTTGGCCGACATGGTTTCGCAGCCGCGCGCCGCGACCGTGCTGGGCTTGCTCGAAGAAGCCCGCATGGGGCGCATGCGGGGCATGAAGGTGGCCCAGAGCAGTGGTTCGGTCAAAACCACGCTGGGTCGGATCAAAGATTGGTTCGTGGGGAATTTCTGATGCAAGCAGATTTCCAGTTCCACCAAGAAGGGCATCTGGCATGCAGGTCGTGCCAGGTCGGCAAAACCCGTTGGCAGCCTTGCTGCAGGGGAGCGCCACCCATGCGATGTTGAAGCCTAACCAGCCCTGACTCAACCCTGAAAAGTTCACACAAACATCAACCGGCAACTCACACATTGAAATTGGAGCGAAAAATGAGCATCGAAATGATTGAAACCGAAGAATTCAACTCGGGCACCCTGATCAAGGTGATCGGCGTGGGCGGTGGCGGCGGTAACGCCGTCGAGCACATGATCAGCTGCGGCGTGCAAGGCGTGGAATTCATTTGCGCCAACACCGACGCACAAGCCCTGCGCGCCAGCTCGGCGCACAAAATGATCCAGCTGGGTCACAGCGGACTGGGTGCCGGCAGCAAGCCCGAGCGCGGTCGCGAGGCGGCCGAGGCTGCGATCGATCAGATCCGCGAATCGCTCGAAGGCTGCAACATGCTCTTCATCACCGCCGGCATGGGCGGCGGCACCGGTACCGGGGCTGCTCCGGTGGTGGCGCGGGTCGCGCGTGAAATGGGCATTTTGACCGTTGGCGTGGTGACCAAACCCTTTGAGTGGGAAGGTGGTCGCCGCATGAAGCATGCCGAAGACGGTCTGGAAGAGCTCGAAGCCAATGTCGATTCCCTCATCGTTGTGCTCAATGAGAAACTCAACGATGTGCTGGGTGAGGACGTCAGCCAAGACGAGGCGTTTGCCTATGCCAACGATGTGTTGCGCAATTCGGTCGGCGGCATCGCCGAAATCATCAACGTCGAAGCCTTGGTCAACGTGGATTTCGAAGACGTGCGCACCGTCATGAGCGAACAAGGCAAAGCCATGATGGGTACCGCCAAGGCCAGCGGCCCGGATCGGGCGCGCATCGCAGCCGAACAAGCGGTGGCTTGTCCGCTGCTCGAAGGCGTCGACATGTCCGGCGCCAAGGGCGTGCTGGTGCTGATCACTGCTGCGAAGGGTGGCCTCAAGCTGTCCGAGTCGCGCAAGGCCATGGAAGCCATCAAGGCCTATGCTTCGCCCGATGCCCAACTCATCTACGGCACCGCTTACGATGAAAGCCTGGGCGACGAGATTCGCGTCACGGTGGTGGCAACCGGTTTGTCCGGCCCCGGTTCGCTGCGCGGCACCCAGCCGCTGAAGGTTGTTCGCACCGGTACTGACAATGTGCCGATCCCTGCCAACGAGGGCAGCGCCATGGTCGCCAATGGTCAGGCCCCGGGCTTGAATCCGAACAGTTACAGCGGTTTGGACGTGCCCAGCGTCTGGCGCACCAACCGCACTCAGGCCGCAGCCAGGGTCGATGCGCTGTCTTCCGGTGGCATGGACGATCTGGAAATCCCGGCCTTCTTGCGCAAGCAGGCGGACTAAAGCGGTAAAATCGGGTCGTGCTGCAACAAAGAACGATCCAATCGCTGACCCGGGCTGTCGGGGTGGGCTTGCACAGTGGTCAACGCGTCGAGTTGACCCTGCGTCCTGCCCTGCCCGACACCGGTATTGTGTTTCGCCGTGTTGACCTCAGCCAAGCAGTGGACATCCCTGTTCACGCCTTGGCGGTGTCGGACACGCGGCTTGCTTCGACCATCAGTGCGCAAGGTGTCAAGGTGCACACGATTGAGCACCTCATGTCGGCTTGTTCGGGTTTGGGCATTGACAATCTTTATGTCGATATCACGGCGGAAGAGGTGCCTATTTTGGATGGCTCGGCGTCATCTTTTGTCTATTTGCTTCAGAGTGCCGGCATTCAATTGCAAAATGCGCCCAAACGGTTCGTCCGTGTCCTCGAACGCATCGAGGTCAGCGATGGGGCAGGCGAGCAAGCCAAGTGGGCCCGACTGGATCCTTATCAGGGCTACAAGCTCAGTTTCGAGATCGATTTCCAGCATCCGGCGGTCGATGCCACGGGGCAGCAGGTGTCCTTTGACATGGCCAGCGGACGTTATGCCCGCGACATCGCTCGCGCACGCACCTTTGGGTTCACCCGCGACGTTGAAAACCTGCGCGCCAGCGGACTGGCTTTGGGCGGAGGACTTGACAACGCCATCGTGATGGACGATTACAAGGTGCTCAATGCCGATGGTTTGCGCTACGACGATGAGTTCGTCAAACACAAAATCCTCGATGCCATGGGCGATCTGTATATTTTGGGCAAGCCTTTGTTGGCCGCTTACAGCGCGTTCCGATCGGGTCACGCCCTGAACAACCGCTTGTTGCGAGAATTGCTCAGCCGCCCCCAGGCTTACGAAGTGGTGACTTTTGCCGATGCCCGCCAAGCTCCCCGAGGCATGGCTGAACTGGCTCCCGCCTGGTGAGCCCCATGCGGGTCTTGGGGATCGATCCCGGTTTGCGTTCGACCGGTTTTGGGGTCATTGAAAGCGACGGTCCGAAGTCGCGCTATCTGGCCAGTGGCACCATCAGCACCGCCGACGCGCCCAGCCATGATTTGCCGGCACGGATCGGTTTGTTGTTTGCCAGCCTGACCGAGGTCATAGCCCAGTACCAGCCCGATGTCTGTGCGATCGAAATCGTGTTTGTCAACGTCAATCCCCAGGCCACGCTGAAGTTGGGTCAGGCCCGGGGGGCTTGCTTGTGCGCTTTGACACAGGCCAGGGTCCCTGTGCACGAATACACCGCCTTGCAAATGAAGCAGGCCGTGGCCGGACACGGCAAGGCGGCCAAGGCTCAGGTGCAGGAAATGGTCAAACGCATGCTGAATTTGCCCGGGTTGCCCGGCCCCGATGCCGCTGACGCGCTGGGCTTGGCGATCACCCACGCCCACGCCCATCGAACCCTGAGTTTGCTTCAGGGGCAGACCGCTCGCAGTGGTGCCGCATACCGTCGGGGCCGGGCGGCCTGAATGAAGTCGAGTCCCACCATTTACAAAGCCATCTCCATGAACAGAAAAGGCATCATCCTCGCTGGCGGGTCAGGCACCCGGCTCTATCCGGTCACCCAGGCGGTGTCCAAGCAATTGTTGCCGGTCTATGACAAACCGATGATTTATTACCCCTTGAGCACCCTGATGCTGGCTGGCATCCGAGAGGTGCTCATCATTTCAACGCCGCAAGACACGCCTCGTTTTCAGGCTTTGTTGGGCGACGGGAGTGCCTGGGGCATGAGCCTGAGTTACGCTGTCCAACCCAGCCCTGACGGATTGGCGCAGGCCTTCATCATCGGGCGCGAGTTTGTCGCCGCAAGCCCCAGCGCGCTGGTGCTGGGCGACAATATTTTCTATGGCCACGACCTGGTCAAGCAATTGCAACAGGCTGCCGGTCGCGAGCAGGGGGCTTCGGTCTTTGCTTATCATGTGCATGACCCCGAGCGATATGGTGTGGTCGAATTTGACGCCAAACAACGGGCCTTGTCGATTGAAGAAAAACCCCAAAAACCCAAATCGAATTACGCCGTCACCGGTTTGTATTTTTACGACCAGCAGGTTTGTGACATCGCGGCCCAAATCAAGCCTTCCGCCCGGGGTGAATTGGAAATCACCGATGTCAACCGGGTTTATTTGAATCAAAATCAGCTGAGTGTCGAAATCATGGGGCGTGGTTACGCCTGGCTCGATACGGGGACCCACGACAGTTTGCAAGAGGCAGCCAGTTTCATCGCTACCTTGCAAAAACGCCAGGGTCTGATGGTCGCGTGTCCGGAGGAAATCGCCTTTGCCCAAGGCTGGATCGATGCGGCCCAAGTCGAGAAAATTGCCCAGCCCCTGGCTAAAAACGGATATGGTCAATATTTGCTTCGTTTGATATCAAATTCGCATTGAAAAAAATGCATGGTTTTTAACGGATATCCATGGCTTATTTAAAACATCCCACCGAAATACCTGATGTTTGGGTATTGCAACCTCAGGTTTTTGGCGATTCCAGAGGCTTTTTTCTTGAAAGTTTCAATCAGCGGGATTTCCGTCAAGTCACCGGCCTGGACCTGCATTTTGTCCAGGATAACCACAGCCGCTCAGCCAAGGGCGTGCTCAGGGGTTTGCATTTTCAAATTGAAAAACCTCAAGGCAAACTGGTTCGGGTGGTCCAGGGGACGGTTCTGGATGTGGCGGTCGATTTGCGCCCCGGTTCGGCCACGCTGGGCCAGCATGTCAGTCGGGTTCTGAGTGCCGAGAATCATGCGCAAATGTGGATTCCACCGGGTTTTGCCCATGGATTTCTGGTACTGAGTGACAGCGCTGATTTTTTGTACAAGACCACCGAATACTGGTATCCGGATTTTGAAAGATCCCTGGCTTGGGACGACCCCGATTTGAATATCGATTGGCGTTTGGCTGAATATCAAATTGCGAAACCCATTTTGGCAGCCAAGGATGCGGCAGCAGCATCCTGGAAAGGGCATTTAAATGAAAAAGGCTGACAGGTTTCCCTGCCAGCCCCGCCGTCAAGGTATTTGAATCTGGCTCAGGCCTTGATTTCGGCGGTGGCCAATTGACCCTTTGCGCTCAATTCGGCAACCCATTTGGGCATGCGACCGCGACCCGTCCAGGTGTTGTCTGCATTGGCCGGATCCCGGTATTTGGGCGCCACTTTGCCGCGCGCTGCGCCCGCAGTCTTGCGAGTTGACTTGGCCGCGGCGGTTTTGGCACGCTTGCCGCCCAAGGCAGCGGCGATTTGTTCGGCGCTCAGGCCGGCGTCACGGGCGATTTGCACAATTTGGCTCAAGGCCTTGTCATGGGTGCGGGTGAGCAATTTTTTTTCTTCACGCTCCAATTTAAGTCGTGCGGCCCTGATTTTTTCCAATTGGTTGGCGACATTTGTGCGGGGCATGGTATTTCCTTTCAAAATAAATACATTTCCGAATAACCCGATGATTTTAACTTTAAATATCGGTATTTAAAAGTGTTAATAATTGAATTAATAAAACGTGAATATTTACGTTATTAAATGCCAGCCGAAAAGGGCGGCGGTTTCGGTGCAAGGGGTGCAAAAATGGTCTGCCCAGCAGGCAGGCCCAAAGTTTGATGCAAAATGATGTCACTTTTCAAGCCCCCATCATGTCTGACTCCACTCCCCGCATCGATTCCCGCGACAAGGCCGAGATCCTGGCGCAGGCCCTGCCTTATATCCGCAAGTTCCATGGCAAGACCTTGGTCATCAAATACGGCGGCAACGCCATGACCGATCCGGCCTTGCAGGCCGACTTTGCCGAAGATGTGGTGCTGTTGAGACTGGTGGGCATGAACCCGGTGGTGGTGCACGGCGGCGGCCCCCAAATCGAAAACGCGTTGTCGCGTCTGGGTAAAAAAGGCGAATTCATCCAGGGCATGCGGGTCACCGATGCCGAGACCATGGAGGTGGTCGAATGGGTGCTGGCCGGTGAGGTCCAACAAGACATCGTGGGCTTGATCCAGCAGGCGGGTGGCAAAGCGGTGGGGTTGACCGGTCGCGATGGGGGCCTGATCCGGGCCCAAAAATTGAAGATGGTCGACCTCAAAGATGCCAGCATCGAACACGATGTGGGGCAGGTGGGGGACATCACCGCCATCGATCCCAGCGTGGTCACGGCGCTGCAAAAAGACGCCTTCATCCCGGTCATCAGCCCAATCGGATTCGGTCCTGACAACGAAAGTTACAACATCAATGCCGATGTGGTGGCCGCCAAACTGGCCACGGTGCTCAAGGCCGAAAAATTGGTTTTGCTGACCAACACGCCGGGTGCGCTCGATCAACAAGGTCAGTTGCTGACGGACTTGTCGGCGCGGCGCATTGACGAGTTGTTTGCCGATGGCACCATCAGCGGGGGCATGTTGCCCAAAATCGCCGGTGCCCTTGATGCTGCCAAAAGCGGGGTGCATTCGGTCCACATCATCGATGGCCGGGTGCCCCATGCCTTGTTGTTGGAAATCCTGACCGATCAGCCTTTTGGCACCATGATCCGTTCGCACTGAGGAGATCGCACCATGCAAGAGCCCATGGCCGAAGCCCCCGAGCCGCAACCCGCCGAATCCGGCGCCACCCCGCGCAAACGGCCCAAACCCGGCGAGCGCCGCATTCAGATTTTGCAGGCCCTGGCCGCCATGCTGGAAAAACCCGGTGCCGAGCGCGTCACCACCGCCGCTTTGGCCGCCCAGTTGCAAGTCAGCGAGGCGGCTCTGTACCGTCACTTCGCCAGCAAGGCCCAGATGTTCGAGGGTCTGATCGACTTCATCGAGCAAAGTGTGTTCACCCTGATCAACCAGGTGGCCGAGCGCGAGGGCGACGGCGTCGTCAAGGCCGGCCGAATCGTCGCACTGGTGTTGCAGTTCGCCGAGCGCAACCCGGGCATGACCCGGGTCATGGTGGGTGATGCCTTGGTCAGCGAGCATGAGCGCTTGCAGCAACGCATGAACCAGTTTTTTGATCGCATCGAACTGAGCTTGCGCCAGGTCCTGCGTGAATCGCAGGCGGTTCAGCAATCGCAAACGCCGACGGTCGAGTCGCAGGTTCGGGCTTCGGTATTGAGTTCGCTGGTGATCGGGCGTTTGCATCGTTTTTGCCGTTCGGGCTTCAAGAAAAGCCCCTCCGAGGCACTCGATCACACCCTGGCTTTGCTGTCCTGAGTCGCGCCATCGCCCATCCCGGCCTGCGGCAGAGGGTGGGCGTTGAGGGGCTCAGCGCATTTTGACTTTTTCGCCCGCCGCCACAATCTCGGCCCAGGTGTTGTCGTCGACTTCAATGCCGTGCGCCTGGCGCGCGACCCGCGCGGCTCGCTCGGGTTCTCCGGCCAGCTTGACCCCGTTGGTGCCTGGCGCATCGGGGCTGGCCCGAAGCCATTCGGCAAAGGCCAGTGCTTCGGCACTGAAGGATTCAGCGGCACCCAGCGCCTGCGGGTCGATCACGATGCCCAGCATGCCGTTGTAGACGGAACGGCGGTGATCGGCCTGCCGGTGCCAGGTGCCGCCCCCGCTCAAGGCTCCTCCCAGCAGTTCGCAGGCCACGGCAAGGCCAAAGCCTTTGTGCTCGCCAAACGGCATCAGGGCCCCATAGCGGCCATTGCTTTGAGGTACCACCACCACTCCCGGTCGGGTGGTGGGGTTGCCATGTTCGTCGATCAGGGTGCCCGGTTCCACGGTTTTGCCCTGGTTGTGCGCCACTCGCATCTTGCCTTGGGCGACCCGGCTGGTGGCGAAGTCCAGCACAAAGGATTCGCGTTGCGCGTCACCCAGACCCAAAGGGATGCCAATGCAGCAAGGGTTGGTGCCATAGCGGCCGTCGCCGCCTTGCCAGGCTGCCACCACCGGGCGCGAAAGCACGTTGACAAAATGAATCGAGATCCAGCCCCGGGCCACCGCCATTTCGGCAAAGTGTCCGATGCGCCCCAGGTGGTGGGCATGGGCCAGCGAAAAGATGCAAGCGCCATGTTGCCGCACCCGTTCGAAGGCCAATTCCATGGCCTGAGTTCCGACCACTTGACCATAACCCTTTTGGCCGTCGAGTCCCAGCAGCATGCCGTGATCGGTGTGGATCCTGACCGAGCTATTGGGGATCAGCCCTTGCTCCAAAATGGCGTCGATGTAACGCGGTGCCATGCCGACACCATGCGAGTCGTGACCACTGAGGTTGGCTTGCACCAGATTGGCGGCCACGGCCCTGGCCTCGGCGCTCAGGCTGCCGGCTGCTTCAAAGAGGCGAGTCAGGTGGTTTTCGAGTTCGGCGGCTTGGAACAGATGAGACATGGTCAGTGATGTTCGTGGGGTGGTTCAAACCATTTCATCATATCTTGACCTATCATGGCGACTCTGCACGTTCGAACCCAAATGACCATCTGTCTCCAGGACTCCGCATGAACCAACTCGACATGAACCACCGCCACGCAGTGGTCACCGGTGCCGCCACCGGACTGGGATTCGCGATTGCCCAGCGCATGCTGGCTTCGGGCGCGCGCGTGACCTTGTGGGATCGCGATATCGGCGGGCTTGGCAGTGCGGCCGAGCGGCTCAAGCAGGGACAGCCCGGCGCTCAGGTGTCTTGTGTCGCGGTGGATGTCGCACAGCATGCTGCTGTGGTGCAGGCCACGGCGCAAACCCTGGCCATTGCGCCGGTCGATGCCCTGGTCAACTGCGCCGGCATCAGTGGCCCCAACCAGAAGTTGTGGGACTATGGCGTGGACGACTGGCAGCAGGTCATGCAGGTCAACATCAATGGCGTGTTTTTCGGTTGTCGCGAAATGGTTCCGCACATGCGCCAGCGTGGCTACGGTCGCATCGTCAACATCGCCTCGGTGGCGGGCAAAGAGGGCAACCCCAACGCCAGCGCCTACAGCACCAGCAAGGCCGCAGTGATTGGCATGACCAAGTCGCTGGGCAAAGAGCTTGCCGACCTGGACATCAAGGTCAACTGTGTGACTCCGGCGGCGGTGCGCACCGCGATCTTTGATCAAATGTCGGAACAGCACATCCAGTTCATGCTCAGCAAGATCCCCATGGGGCGCTTTGGCACCCCCGAAGAAATCGCCGCCATGGTGGTCTGGTTGTGTACCGAAGACTGTTCGTTCACCACCGGGGCGGTGTTTGACCTCTCGGGCGGACGCGCCACGTATTGATTGCTTTTTTAAAACCACAGGAGAACCCATGAAACTCGTACGCTATGGCAAACCCGGCAAAGAAAAACCCGGCCTGATCGACGCCGAGGGCAAACTGCGCGACCTCAGCGCGGTGGTCGCCGATATCGGGCCCGATACGCTCGACGACAAAACCCTGAACAAGCTGGCCAAACTCAAGACCGACAAATTGCCGCTGGTCAAAGGCAAGCAACGCATGGGCTGCCCGGTCAGCTTCGTGCCCCAGTTCATTGCCATCGGCCTGAACTATGTCGATCACGCCAAAGAAGCCGGCATGGCCATCCCCAAAGAGCCGGTGGTGTTCCTCAAGGCCAATTCCTGCATCCAGGGCCCCGATGACGATGTCATGCTGCCCAAAGGTTCCAAAAAGGGCGATTGGGAAGTGGAGCTGGGCATCGTGATCGGCAAAAAAGCCAGCTATGTGTCGCAAAAAGAGGCGCTGGACCATGTGGCCGGTTATTGCGTGGTCAACGACGTCTCCGAGCGCGAGTACCAACTCGAGCGCGGCGGCACCTGGGACAAGGGCAAGGGTTGCCCGACCTTCGGCCCCATCGGCCCCTGGCTGGTGACCAAAGACGAGATCGCCAACCCGCACAAATTGGCCATGTGGCTCGACGTCAATGGCCAGCGCATGCAAGACGGCAACACCAAAACCATGATCTTCGGGGTCGAAAAACTGGTCAGCTATTGCAGCCAGTTCATGACTTTGATGCCCGGTGATGTGATCACCACCGGCACCCCTCCGGGCGTGGGCTTGGGCATGAAAAAAGACGGCAAGCCGGCACCGGTGTTTCTGAAAGCCGGCGATGTCATGACCGTGGGCATCGAGGGCCTGGGCGTGCAAACCCAGCGCGTCATTGCTTACAAAAAATCCTGATCCGGTACAAGGTGCCTCAGGGCACCTGAACGGGCCTCAGCGTATGGCCAGCCCGCCCACGGTGGGTGCGGCATATTCTTCGGCATCAAAAGCCACGTCACCGTCCGCAAAGGCGGTGCCCGTGGCTTTGACGTTTTTGAAGTCGTACAAGGCAGGGTCGAGCAGGTGCGAGGGCACGGTGTTTTGCAGCGCATTGAACATGTTGTCCAACCGGCCCGGATGCTTTTTTTCCCAATCCCGCAGCATTTGGCCCACTTGCTTGCGCTGCAGATTTTCCTGGCTGCCGCACAGGGTGCATGGGATGATCGGAAACTGTCGGTGCTCGGCCCAGCGGATCAGGTCGCGCTCGGCCACATAGGCCATGGGCCGGATCACCACATGCTGACCATCGTCACTGACGAGTTTGGGCGGCATGGATTTGAGCTTGCCGCCAAAAAACATGTTCAGGAAAAAAGTCTGCAAGATGTCGTCGCGATGGTGGCCCAAGGCGATTTTGGTCGCCCCCAACTCGCGCGCCACGCGGTACAAAATGCCACGGCGCAGACGGCTGCACAGGCTGCACATGGTCTTGCCTTCGGGGATTTTGTCCTTGACGATCGAATAGGTGTCCTGGTTTTCAATGTGAAAGGGGACCCCGATCGAACGCAGGTACTCGGGCAAGACCTCGGCCGGAAAACCCGGTTGCTTTTGATCCAGGTTGACGGCAATCAGCTCGAACTCGATCGGCGCACGCGCTTGCATTTTCAGCAAAATGTCGAGCATGCCGTAACTGTCTTTGCCGCCTGACAGGCAAACCATCACCCGGTCACCCGCTTCGATCATGTTGAAGTCGACGATGGCTTGCCCCACCTGACGACACAGGCGCTTTTCAAGTTTATGGGTCTCGCGCTCAATTTTGGGCGAAATGAGAACGGTTTCAGGCAGGGCAGTCATGGCTTGTATTGTCGCACCGCCCACTGTGCTGTGCAGAGCCCTCAGACGAATTTGGCGATCAGGGCGCACAGGCCACTGAGCAGCAGGGTGCTGGTCAGGGGGATGAACCACTCGCGTCCAAAGAGCCGGAAGCGGAAATCCCCGGGCAATCGACCAAAGCCCAGTTTTTGCAACCAGGGGGTGAGGCTGTTGATCAATAACAGGGCAATGAAAACGACGATCAGCCAGCGAATCATGCCTTGGCCTACAACGTGTGGGTGCGGTCGCCCCGGGCAAAGCCCAGCGGTTCCCAGGGGTCGCCGGCGCCCAGGGCCAACACTTTGAAGAGTTCGCCCATTTCGTGTTCGGTCAGCAGTTTTTGCGCCATTGCGCGTTCGGCCAGACTGGCACTTTCGAGCATCTCGATCAGCCCCGAATTGATCAGAAAGCGGGCTTGACTGGTGTAGCCGAGCACCGACAGTCCGGCTTCCTGGGCCGCCAAAGCCACGCCGGTGAAGTTGACATGGGCTGTGATGTCTTTGGCGCCGACCGCCGCCAGCGGATCGGGGTCACTGAGGTGGCCCTGGTGGCACATCAGGGTGCCCATGTGTCGCTGGGGGTGATAGTACTCGCGCTCGGGGAAACCGTAGTCGATGAAAAAAGCCGCGCCCCGCTCGAGCCGTTCGGCCAGAGTGCGCACAAAGGCTTCGGCCTGGGGGTGGATTTCGGTCAGGTAGTCGTGTTCGCCCTCGATCGGCAGGGGCGGACGGGCATCGGTGGGACGGTCGGCCCAGGCCCACGGGCATTCGGTGTTGTTGTGAGCCACCACCCCGCGCTCGTGCCAGACGCCGCCTTGGCGCAGCAGCAATTGCACCGGCATGGCGTCGAGCAGTTCATTGCCCACCACCACGCCCGCCAGCCGATCGGGCAGTTCGTCGTGCCAAACCACCCGCCCAACATGGGCGCCGAGGGCATCTTGTTGGCGCTGGCGCAAATCACCCGACAGGTCGACGATGTGATAGCAGGTGAGGGCTTCACCGAGTGCTTCGATCAGTTGCGATGCCAAGGCCCCGGAGCCGGCACCGAATTCCCAAACCTCGGTGGTTTGCGTCCGATCCAGCGCTTCCCGCACCGATCGGGCCAAAGCACGCCCGAACCAGGGTGACATTTCGGGTGCGGTCACAAAGTCGCTGCCCGACTCGGGCATCAGGCCAAGCTTGCGCGAGGGGCCGCTGTAATAGCCGCTGCCGGGGGCATAAAGGGCCAGAGCCATGAACCGGTCAAAGCCCAACCAGCCACCGGCGGCGTTCATTTGGTGTTGGATCAAACGGGTCAGGGCAGAGTGCACATGCATCACCCCATTATTCCAAATCAAGCACAATTGACTTTTTAAGGCTGAAAATAATGTCCAATTGGGTTTGGGTCAGTGGTGGGGCGCACCGACTGGGGCGTGAAATCTGCCTGGCGTTCGCCAAGGCCGGCTGGTCGGTGGTGGTGCATTACCGCCAGTCGCCGCAACAGGCGCAAGCGGTGGCCGAGCAGTGTCAGGCCTTGGGCGTGCAGGCCCGCGTGATCCAGGCCGATTTGGGTGAGCCGGCCCAGATCCGATCCATGTGCGCCACTTTGCAGGCCGATCTCGGTACGGGTTTGCGCTGCGTGGTCAACAACGCCTCGCTGTTCATGCCCGATACCGCAAGCGACTTTGACGATGGTCAGGCGCTGGCCCAGTGGCAGGTCAACCTCATGGCGCCGATGCGCATGGGGCAGTGGCTGGCCCAACTTCATGCGGGGTGCGGATCGGGGCAAGCCAGCCTGATTCACATCCTGGATCAAAAAGTATTCAACCTCAATCCCGACTATTTTTCGTACACCCTGAGCAAACTGGCGCTGCACCAGGCGGTGGCCCTGCAGGCGCAGGCCCTGGCCCCGACTTTGCGCGTCAACGCTGTCGCACCCGGTCTGCTTTATGTCAGCGGGCCGCAGAGCCAGGAAAATTTCGAGGCCGCCGGTCAGGTCAACCTCTTGCGCCAACCCATCGACCCGGCGCAGGTCGCAAGTTCGGTGCTCTTTTTGGCCGAAAATCCCGCCATCAGCGGTGCCAGTTTGCAGGTCGACAATGGTCAGCATTTGGTGCCCATGGCGCGTGACGTCATGAACATCCCGGTTGCAACCCTCCAACAACACGCCCCATGAGCCCGCACGATCCCTCCCTGAGACACTGCCGCCGAATGTTTTTGCGCGGCCTGACGGTACAGGCCCGCATTGGCATTCATGATTTCGAGCAACAGGCCCCGCAACGCCTGATTCTGGACATCGATGTCTATGTGGACTTGGCCCATCACACGCCCCATGCCGATGACATCGCCGAGGTGGTGGACTACGACTTTGTGCGCGATCTGGTGCATCGTCGAGTGGCCCGTGGACACATCATGCTGCAAGAGACGCTGTGCGACGATGTGCTGGCTGAAATTTTGCAGCACCCGCAGGTGCGGGCCGCCCAAGTCTCTACCCGCAAGCCCGATGTTTACCCGGACTGCGAGGCGGTGGGGGTGCAGGCTTTTCGAATGAAAGTTTGAGCCATGGCAGCCAAAGGCAATCAGACCCTCAGCCTGACCGGTTTGCGTTTCGATGCCAACCTGGGCATCCTGGACCACGAAAAAAACGCGCCCCAACCGATCCAGGTCGACGCCGAGCTGAATTTGGGCACCCAACCCTTGTTGCCTTCGGACGACGACATCGGTCACGTGCTCGATTACCGCAAAGTGCGTGCGATCATCATCACCGAATGCACGGATCGTCATGTGAACCTGCTCGAAACCCTGATCGGCAAGCTGGCGCATCGGCTCATGCAATTGCCCGGGGTGCTGGGGGTGCGGGTGCGCATCGCCAAGTTGGAAATCTTCGACGATTGTGAAGTGGCCATCCACATGGAGACCGGTCAATGGTGAACCCCGAATCCGCTGCACGCAAGCGCCAGGCCTCGCCTTTTTGGTGGGTTTTTTGGGTGGCCCTGGTTGTGGCGTCGATCTGGTGGTATCCGAGTGCGCGCGACCGTTGGCTCAAGCCCAAAGAGGAGCAGTCCGCCAGCGGCGCGCCCGCCGGCATGCCGCGCAGCGGTGCTGCGTCCGCTGGACCCGGTGGGGCCGTGCGCGGCGGCACGCCTGTCAGCGTGGCCAAAGCGCGTTTGCTCGATATCCGCGTCAGCGTGGCGGCGTTGGGCAGTGTGACCGCCCTGAACACGGCCGTGGTGCGTGCCAAAGTCGACGGCGAGTTGCAGGCCATTCGATTCACCGAGGGTCAGATGGTTCAAGCCGGTGCGGTTTTGGCGCAGATCGACCCGCGCCCCTACGAATTGGCCCTGCAACAAGCACAGGGCCAATTGGCGCGTGACCAGGCCAATTTGCGCAACGCCCAACTGGATTTGCAGCGCTATGAGGGCCTTTTGGCCCAAGACGCCATCGCCCGTCAGCAGGTTGAAACCCAGCAAGCCCTGGTCAGGCAGCTCGAAGGCACCGTGGCCACCAATCAGGCTCTGGTGGATCAGGCTCGCTTGCAACTCTCGCACACCCGCGTGACGGCGCCCATCAGTGGTCGACTGGGGCTCAAGCAGGTCGAGTTGGGCAGCCTGGTCCGAGCCGGTGACCCTGCGGGCTTGGTGACCATCACACAGACCCAACCCATGGCCGTGGTGTTTGCCGTGCCCGATGTTCACGTTCCCACGCTCCAGCGCAAACTGCAAGCGGGCGCGCGGCTCGAGGTGCAGGCCTTTGACCGCGACTTCAAACCTTTGGCCCAGGGGCAATTGGCCGCTACGGATAACGCCATCGACCTGGCCACCGGGACCCTCAAACTCAAGGCCTTGCTCGATAACCGGGACGGCCAACTCTTTCCCAATCAGTTTGCTCAAGTGCGTTTGCAACTTGATGTCCTGCCCCAGCGGCTCTCGGTGCCTCAACAAACGATCCAGCGCGGATCGATGGGCACTTTTGTGGTCAAAGTTCAAGCCGACCAGCGCGTGAAATTGGTCAAAGTGCGTTTGTTGGGCGGGGATGGCGAGTGGCTCGCCATCGAAGCCGGATCCGATTTGCAGCCCGGTGACGCCGTGGTGGCCGATGGCGCAGACCGGTTGCGTGATGGCAGTCGGGTCGATGTGGTGACCACCCTCGAGCCAGCCCTGCCTTCGGCAGTCCCAACGCCTTTGCCTTCCAGACCGACGCTGCCACGCGCCAACACCCAAGCCACCCCTGCTGCATCACCTGCGCTCCAGGCGCCAGCGCCGGCCGGGGCCGGTCGCCCGGCCTGGATGGACCGCTTGCCGCCCGAGGTGGCGGCCAAAGTGCAAGCCATGAGCCCCGAAGAGCGGCAGGCGTTTTTGCAACGCATGCGCGAGCGGCGCAATCAGCAGGCCCAATGAGGTCTGAAAACCGGCGCAGCGCATGAACCTCTCGCGCGTGTTCATTTTGCGGCCGATCGCCACCAGCTTGCTGATGCTGGCCGTCGTGTTGGTGGGGGCGCTGGCCTATCGCCTGTTGCCGATCGCCTCGTTGCCCCAAGTGGATCATCCGATCATTCAGGTCACCACGTTGTACCCCGGGGCCAGCCCGGAGGTGTCCACCTCGGCGATCACGGCGCCGCTTGAACGCCAATTCGGACAAATGCCCGGGCTCGAACAAATGACCTCGATCAGCAGCGGGGGCGCCTCGATGATCACGCTGCGTTTTGCCCTCGATTTGCGCCTTGACGTGGTCGAGCAACAGGTGCAAGCCGCCATCAATGCTGCGGCCAACCTGTTGCCGGCAGACCTGCCCATGCCGCCGACGTATCGCAAAGTCAACCCGGCCGATGCACCCATCATCACTCTGGCGGTCAGTTCGCCCAGCTTGCCCATCACCCGGGTGCACGATCTGGTGGAAAACCGCATCGCGCAAAGGTTATCCCAGGTCAATGGCGTGGGCATGGTCAGCATCGCCGGTGGTCAGCGTCCGGCGGTTCGGGTGCAGGTCGACACCGAGCGGTTGGCCGCTGCCGGTGTGTCGCTCGAAGCCGTGCGCAGCGCCGTGTCCCAAGCCAACGTCAATCTGGCCAAGGGCAGCATCGACGGCCCTGCGCGTGCCTCGGCGATCGATGCCAACGATCAGTTGCGGCAACCGGCCGATTACGCCGATCTGGTGTTGGCCTATCGAAACGGCACTCCTTTGCGCTTGGGCGATGTGGCGCACGTCACCGAAGCCCCGGAAAACACCCGGTTGGCAGCCTGGGCCAATCGGGATCCTGCGATTGTGATTCAGGTGCAGCGGCAACCGGGTGCGAACGTGATCGAAACCGTCGATCGCATTCGACAGATCTTGCCGCAGTTGCGCGACGCTTTGCCCGCTTCGGTCGATTTGCAGGTCATGCACGATCGAACCACCACCATCCGTGCTTCTGTGCGGGACGTGCAGTTCGAACTGGTCCTGGCTGTCGCTTTGGTGGTGATGGTGATCTTTTTGTTTTTGCGCAGCGCCAGCGCCACCTTCATCCCCAGCGTGGCGGTGCCGGTGTCGCTGATCGGCACTTTTGCGGTCATGTATGCGCTAGATTTCTCCATCAACAACCTCACCCTGATGGCCCTGACCATCGCGACCGGTTTCGTCGTCGACGATGCCATTGTGATGATCGAGAACATTGCCCGCCATGTCGAAGAGGGCAAGCCGCCCATGCAAGCCGCCCTCGATGGCGCGCGGCAGATGGGCTTCACCATTTTGTCACTCACCTTTTCTTTGGTGGCGGTGCTGATCCCCTTGCTCTTCATGGGCGATGTGGTGGGGCGGCTGTTTCATGAGTTTGCCATCACTTTGGCAGTGGCGATCCTCATTTCGGCCGTGGTGTCGCTCACCCTCACGCCCATGATGTGTTCGCGCTGGTTGCGTCATCGCGACGGAGCAGGCCGGCGCAGCTGGGCGGATCGCGTCCAGGACGCCACAGGGCAACTGATCGATCGCTATGCCCGCAGCCTGAGTTGGGTGCTCGAGCGCCCGCGCCCGACCTTGTGGGTGTTTGGCATCACCCTGGCCTTGACAGCGGGTCTTTACGTGATCGTGCCCAAGGGCTTTTTCCCTTTGCAAGACACCGGTGCGGTGATGGTGATCACCGAAGCCCCGCCAGACACCGGTTTTTACGCCATGGCAGAGCGCCAGCAACAATTGGCGCAGGCCTATTTGCGCCATCCTCAGGTTCGGTCGGTGGCGTCTTTCATTGGCGTCGATGGTCAAAATCCGACCCTGCACCAGGGCCGCATGTTGATCGCCTTGGTGCCCAAAGCCGAGCGCGATGTGCCCTTGCCCGAATTGCTCAATCAGTTCGAGCGCGAGGCCGCCCAGTTGCCGGGCAGTAGGGCTTATGCCCAACCGGTGCAAGACCTCACTCTGGATGACAGGGTGGCGCGCACCCCATACAGCCTGTTGCTCAGTGGTCCCGACCTCGATGTCTTGTCCCTTTGGGCCGATCGCCTGATCGAGCGCCTGCAAGACGACCCGCGACTGGCCGATTTGGGAGGAGACCATCAGGCCCGGGGTTTGCAAGCCTACTTGCGCATCGACCGCGAGGCGGCTGCGCGCTTGGGGGTTTCGGTGGCCGCCATCGACCAGGCGCTCTACAGCGCTTATGGCCAAAGGCTGATCTCGACCATCTTCACCCAGAGCAACCAGTATCGGGTGGTGCTCGAAGCCGATCCCGACCGGCGGGGTGGGCCCGCCGACGTGTTGCGCCTGAAGGTGCCCAGCCTTTCGGGGGCACTGGTCAGCCTGGATTCGGTCGCCAGCATCGCCGAGGCACCCGCGCGCTTGCAAATCAACCATGTCAGCCAATACCCTGCAGTCACCCTTCATTTCAATCCCGCCGATGGCGTGGCCTTGGGAGATGCGGTGCATGCCATGCAAGACGCCCTACAGGCCTTGCGAGCAGACGGCATGCCCGCAAGCACCGAGGCCCGTTTCATGGGCGCTGCCTCGGCCTTCAGCGACTCCTTGACCCATACCTTGTGGCTGGTATTGGCGGCGGTGATCACCATGTACATCGTCCTGGGTGTGCTTTACGAGAGTTACATCCATCCGCTGACCATTTTGTCCACCTTGCCTTCGGCTGCGGTGGGCGCCTTGTTGGCCCTGTGGTTGTCGGGGCACGATCTTGGCCTGATGGCGGTGATCGGTATCATTTTGCTGATCGGCATCGTCAAGAAAAACGCCATCATGATGATCGATTTCGCACTCGATGCCGAGCGCGAGCAGGGCCTGTCGTCGCGCCAGGCGATCGAGCAGGCTTGCCGGATGCGTTTTCGCCCCATTTTGATGACGACTTTGTGTGCCTTGCTCGGTGCCTTGCCCCTCATGCTGAGCCAGGGCGTGGGCAGTGAGTTGCGCCAACCCCTGGGCATCACCCTGGTAGCGGGTTTGGCACTCAGCCAGTTGCTGACGCTGTACACGACACCCGTGATTTACCTGTTTTTTGCCCGCTGGCATCGCCCCGTCATGCCCTTGCATGACGAATCTCCACCATGAACGCGATGGGCCTGATCGGTGTCTTCATCGCGCGACCGGTGGCCACCACGTTGCTCACGCTGGGCTTGGCGCTGGCCGGCGTGCTGGCTTATTTTCAGTTGCCGGTAGCACCTTTGCCCCAAGTGGCTTTTCCGACCATATCGGTCAACGCCAATTTGCCGGGTGCCAGCCCCGAAACCATGGCGGCCACGGTGGCGACGCCGCTTGAACGCGCCTTGGGTTCGATCGCCGGGGTGACCGAGATGACCTCGTTTTCGACTCAAAGCGGTACCCGGGTGACCTTGCAATTCGAACTCAGCCGTGACATCGACAGCGCCGCTCGCGATGTCTCCGCTGCCATTCAGGCGGCATTGCCCATGTTGCCCAGCGGCATGCCCTCGGCCCCCAGTTATCGCAAGGTGAATCCGGCCGATCAGCCGGTTCTGATCCTGTCGCTCACGTCCGAGGTCTTGGGGCGCGGCGAACTCTACGACATCGCTTCGACGTTGCTGGCCCAACGCCTGTCGCAAATCGAGGGGGTGGGGCAAGTCAATCTGGGGGGAGGTGCCTTGCCTGCGGTGCGCATCGAACTCGACCCCGATCGCTTGCTGGCCCAGGGCTTGTCGCTTGAAGATGTGAGGCTGGCGGTGGTGGCCCACCACGGCAACCGGCCCAAAGGCCAGCTCGATGATGGTCAACGCACCTGGCAGATCGAATCCAACGCCCAAGCTCGCAAGGCAGCCGATTTCGCCCCGCTGGTTCTGCGCTACCAAGATGGGCGTGCGGTGCGCCTGAGCGATGTGGCCGAGGTGCTCGACTCGGTGCAGGACATTCGGAACTACGGTGCGACCAATGGCAAACCGGCCATCACTTTGTTGCTGCAAAAACAACCCGAGGCCAATGTGCTGCAAGTGGTGGAGCGGGTGCGTGAGGTGTTGCCCACATTGATCGCCAGTTTGCCCGCGACGGTTGATTTGAGGATCGTGCTGGACCGCACCCCCAATTTGCGTGCTTCGATTTTCGAGATCCAGAAAGCCCTGGCCTTGTCCGTGGCCCTGGTCATTGTGGTGGTGGGACTTTTTTTGCGCCGCTTGCGTGCTGCGCTGATTCCCAGCGTTGCGGTGCCAGTTTCCTTGGCGGGTGCCTTTGGCGTGATGTATCTGTTGGGGTATAGCCTCAACAACCTGTCTCTCATGGCCCTGACCATCGCCACCGGTTTTGTGGTGGACGATGCCATCGTGGTGCTGGAGAATGTCACCCGCCGGCTGGAAAAGGGCGATACCCCTCGACAAGCCGCTTGGCGTGGCACACGCGACATTGCCGTCACGGTGATCATCATCAGTTTGTCGCTGATCGCAGCCTTCATCCCCATTTTGCTCATGGGCGGCGTGCTGGGTCGTTTGTTCGAAGAGTTTGCCGTCGTGCTGTGCGCCGCCATCCTGATCTCGATGGCGGTATCCCTGACCACCACCCCCATGATGTGTGCGATTTTGCTGCGTCCGCAGCCTCTCACCCCTCGGCGTCCCTCGCGCTGGCGGCGTTTTTATGCCCGCACGCTCGGTTGGAGTTTGCGTCATCCCTGGGTGCTTTGGTTGATGCTGTTGGCCGTCGTGGCGCTCAACGTCAACTTGTACCAAGTGATTCCCAAAGGTTTTTTCCCGCAACAAGACACGGGGCGTATTTTTGGTTCGATTCGGGCCGATCAGAGCAGTTCGTTTCAAATCATGCAAGAACGGCTCGATCGCTTCATCGACATCGTGCGCGCCGATCCGGCGGTGCAAGATGTCACCGGCTTCACCGGTGGTTTTCAGCGCAACTCGGCCTGGATGTCGATCAGCCTCAAACCTCGCGACGAGCGCGACGCCAGTGCAGACCAGGTGGTGGCTCGATTGCGCGCCCAGCTCGCGCGTGAGCCCGGAGCGCGCTTGTTCATGGTGCCTGGACAAGATCTGCGTTTCGGCGCCCGCACATCGAGCTCGCAATTTGAATACACCCTCAAGGCCGATGATCTGGAAGACCTCAAAACCTGGGGGCCGAGGATCCGTCAGACTTTGATGCGGCTCAAAGAGATTGAAGACGTCAGCACCGAATTCGAGGACCGGGGCTTGCAAACGGCCATGGTGATCGACCGCGAAGCGGTGGCCCGTCTGGGCCTGACCATGCGTGACATCAGCACCACTTTGCAAAATGCTTATGCCCAGCGCCAGGTCGGGGTCATCTACAACCCCCTCAACCAGTACCGGGTGGTGCTCGAAATGGCCCCTCGCTACTTGCAAGACGATCAGGCCTTGCGGCGCTTGCAGTTCATCAACAACCAGGGGCAACCGGTGCCGTTATCGGCATTTGCCCGCATCGAATTGAACCACACCGCGCTGGGCGTGGGGCACGACGGTGGCGTGCCTTCGGACACTTTCAGTTTCAATTTGGCACCGGGTGTATCGCTGTCGCAGGCGACCGAGGCTGTCCAGAAAGCGCTGGACGAATTGCGCATGCCGATCAGCGTGCGTGGCAGTTTCTCCGGGTCGGCGAGCGCCTTTCAGCGCTCGCTCGAATCGCAACCGTGGTTGATCCTGGCGGCGCTGGTCACGCTTTATTTGCTGTTGGGCATGCTTTATGAAAGCTTGCTGCATCCGCTGACCATTTTGTCGACCTTGCCATCGGCTGGGGTAGGGGCTTTGCTGGCCCTGCTGTTGACCCGCACCGAATTCAGTCTGATCGCCCTGATTGGCGTGATTTTGCTGATCGGGATCGTCAAAAAGAATGCGATCTTGATGATTGACTTGGCGCTCCAGCACCAGCGCGGGGGTGCGAGCGCGGCGCAAGCCATTTTGCGCGCTGCATTGCGCCGGGCCCGACCCATTTTCATGACCACTCTGGCGGCCATGCTGGGAGCTTTGCCGCTGGCATTGGGCACCGCCGAGGGCGCTGAGTTGCGCCAGCCCCTGGGCTTGTCGGTGCTGGGCGGTTTGTTCCTCAGTCAATGGCTCACGCTCTACACCACACCGGTGGTTTTCGTCACGGTGGATCGCTGGCGCCAGCGTTGGTTGGCGCGTGGGCAGGGGCGTTAACATCAAGGCCAACATGCACACCCGTTTTTCTTTCACTGCCCTGGCCACCCTGATCGCTTTGGCCTTGGCCGCTTGCTCGCAGGTGCCCCCACTGCCCGATGCCCAGACCCCGGTGATCGAACGCTTTCGGCAGGCTCCAGCGGATCGCAGTGCCCAGGCCCTGAACGCGCCGGCGGCGCAAGCGCGCGACCCTTGGCCTTGGTGGACGCTGTTACAAGATCCTGAACTCAATCGCCTGCAAGACCAATTGCTCCAGGGCAGCCCCACTTTGCAAGTCTTGGCGGCCCAGACACGTCAAGCCCAGGCGGCTTTATCGGCGGCACAAGCCAGTTTGTGGCCCAGCCTGAACCTGAACGCCGCTGTCACTCGCAGTGCGAATCAATTGGCTGCAGTTCAAGGCACCAGTTACACCGTATCTGCACCGTTGACCTGGGAGGTCGATCTGTGGGGGCGCCTGGATGCGCAATCCCGATCGGCGCTGGCCAGCCTGGAGGCGACCCGTGACGATTGGGCCGCAGCCCGGCGTGCCGCTCAATCCACCCTGGTGCAAACCTACCTCGCTTTGCGCACGGCAGAACGACAACGCGATGCCTTGTTGCGTGCCGAGCAGGCTTACCTGCGGGCCCTGAATCTGACCCAGTCCCGCCAGCAAGCCGGGGTGGCTGCCAGTACCGATGTGGCGCAGGCACAGACCCAGTGGCAAAGCGCGAGGGCTCAGCGCATCGAGGTCGAGACCCAGCGCGCACAACTTGAGCACGCCATGGCTGCCCTGCTGGGCCAACCGCCCGCTGCCCTCGCGGTCGCGCCTTTATCGGCGTCGGCCCTGGAGAGCTGGCCGCAGCAACCGCCCGAACTGCCGACCAACATCCCTGCCAATTTGCTCGAACAGCGCCCAGACTTGCAAGCGGCCAAAAGGCGGTTTGAAGCCGCCAATGCCCAGATCGGGGTGGCCGAAGCGGCCTTTTTTCCCACCGTCAACTTCACTTTGGCAGCCGGCTACCGCTCGCGCGAGATCGGTAATTGGTTATCGGCAGGCAATCAGTTTTGGTCGGTGGGCCCCGGCATGGCCCTCAATCTGTTTGACTTCGGCTTGCGCCGTGCCAACCGCGCCCAGGCGCTGGCCACGCGTGACCTGGCTTTGGCCAATTACCGGCAGCTGGTCTTGACCGCTTACCAAGAGGTCGAAGACAACCTGGTCGCCAGCTTGCAGTTGCAGCAACAAGAAGAAGCGCAGCGCCTGGCCTGGCAGTCGGCACGCCGCAACCTTGAACTGACCCAGGCGCAATATCTCGCGGGTACCGTCAGCTACCTCAATGTGACATTGGCGCAAACCTCGGCCCTGAATGCCGAGCGGGCTTGGCTGGATGTGCAGTCGCGTCGCTGGGTGGCCCTCAACAAACTGATGGCGGGCGGCTTGCGCTTTTGAAACCCGAATGATGATCTGTCCCCAATTTCCGCACTGTGGCGAAATAGCAACCATTAATTGGGGTCAGACCCCAATTTCTGCCATATCTGCAATGGCGACCGTGTGTGCTTGCTTCAGGGCCAGGCCCACTTCGGGGCCGCGCAAGCCCCGCGCCAAGGCCTGATGGGTGACTGCTTTGGCGTCGACCGACAGGAGCGCGTCCAAGGCGGAACGCCACCATCGGGCGATTTGAATTTGCCCGGCGTCGTGGGTGATGAGGATGGCCAATTCGATCAGGCTTTTCACCCGCTCGGGTCGGCGCAGCGGATCCATTTGGTACAGCTGCGCACAAGCCGCAGCAGCATCCTGCGCGCGCTGCGCCAGCGCACGGCGGTGGGTGGCCCAGGCCCAAGCCAGGTCTTGCACGGCAGCGGGCACCCGAAAGCGTTCGCCAATCGCCGTCACCTGTTCGGGTGTGGCACCGTGACACCACAAGGCCCAGCGCTGGCCCAGGGTCAGCTCACCCGAGCGAGGGTCTGTGTTGGCATTCAACCGTTCCAGCGCGAATGTGTGTGCCGGATCATCGGCATCCAACTCGGGCCATAAGCGGGCCCAAGCGCCGCAGTCTTGTAGCACCTGCGCCATCCGCGCCGGGCATCGGGTTTGAAGACCGCGTTCGATTTCTTGCCAGACGCGCTCGGGCACCAGGGCGTCGACTTCGCCGGCGGTCACCATTTGACGGCACAGGGCCAGGGTTTCGGGGGCGACCGCAAAGTCGCCAAAGCGTGCGGCAAAGCGCGCCAGCCGCAGGATGCGCACCGGGTCTTCGCGAAAGGCGTCGGTGACGTGGCGCAGCACGCCGGCTTTCAGGTCGATGAGCCCGTTATAGGGGTCAATCAGCTGACCCTGATCATCTTGCGCCATGGCGTTGATGGTCAGGTCGCGACGCGCCAAGTCTTGTTGCAGTGTCACTTCGGGCGAGGCGTGAACGACAAAGCCTTTATACCCCGGAGCGGTTTTGCGCTCAGTGCGTGCCAGCGCGTATTCTTCTTGGGTTTGCGGGTGCAAAAAGACCGGGAAGTCTTTGCCCACGGGTTCATAACCCTGAGCGATCATTTGTTCGGGTGTCGCACCCACCACCACCCAATCGCGATCCGACCCGGGGTGACCCAAGAGGCCATCCCGCACCGCACCGCCAACCAGGTAAATCTGCATGCCTTATGTTAACCGCGCGGGAAACACGCCTGCCAGCTCCATGCCCTGACCGAGCCCCAACTCAGGCAGGCCGGGCAGGCCTTGGCTCAGCACATTGTCGACTTGCATCGACGCCAGGTTGTCGCGGCTCATCAGCGGTTCGCCGGGGGCCAGTTCCATGAGCGCGGCTTGCAGCCACGCCACGGCGTGCGGCAGCGGCAAGATCGGGCGCGGGCAGCCGGCCCAACGACCTGCATGGCGCACCAGATCGGCCAGGGTCAGCACCTTGGGGCCGCCCAGTTCATAAGTGTGTCCCTGGCGTCGCACATCTTGCACGATGCGGGCCACGGCCTGGGCCACGTCTTGCACCCAGACCGGCTGAAAACGCGCCCCGGCACCGGCCAAGGGCATGATCGGCGCCACCTTTTGCAGTTTGGCAAACAGGTTGATGAATTGGTCGTCTGCACCAAAGATCACACTGGGGCGAACCAGCGTGATCTTCAGGCCCGTGCCTGCCGCGATGTCTTGCAAGGCCTGTTCGCCACGCCCTTTGCTGCGCTGGTACAGCGAAGGGCCTTGCGGGTCTGCGCCCAGGGCGCTGATGTGCACCAGTTGGTGCACGCCCATGCGGTGGCAGCTGTCTGCGATCCGTTTGGGCAGTTCCACATGCAGTTGTTCAAACCGCGCTTCGTTGCCGTGTAAAACCGCGATCAAATTCACCACCACATCGTGACCCCGAATCACGGCATCGAGTTGTGCATCGTCCAATACATCGGCTTCGAGCACCGTGACCGTCGGCCATGTCTGCACAGCCTGGGCGTGGTGGTATCGGCGCGTGGCCACGGTCAGGGCATGGCCGGCTTGGGCCAGGGCCGCGCACACATGGCGGCCGACAAAGCCGCTGCCGCCCAGCAACAAGACTCGTTTCATGTTTTTTCCTTGAAAATGACATTGTCTCGTCAGAGCCTTAGCCGATGCCGTCACGGGGATTTTGCATAATGAGGTCATGAATGCTTTAGACGCCCTGAAACAACACACCACCGTGGTGGCCGACACCGGTGAATTCGGCCAACTGGCCCAATTCAAGCCGCAAGACGCCACCACCAACCCTTCGCTCATTTTGAAGGCGGTGCAAAAACCCGATTACCAACCGTTGCTGACCGAAGTGGTGGCACAACACCGCACGGAAGCGATGGACGAAATCATCGACCGCCTGTTGGTGCGTTTTGGTGTGCGCATCCTCGACACCATACCGGGGCGCGTGTCCACCGAGGTGGATGCAAGGCTCAGTTTCGATACCCCGGCCACCCTGGCCCGTGCCCGTCGGCTGATCGCGCTCTACCGGGCGCAGGGCATCGACACCGAGCGGCGTGTGCTGATCAAGATCGCCGCCACCTATGAGGGGATTGAGGCCGCCCGCCAACTCGAGGCCGAGGGCATCCACACCAACCTGACCCTGTTGTTTGCCTTTTGCCAAGCAGTGGCCTGTGGTCATGCCGGGGTGCAACTGATTTCGCCCTTTGTCGGGCGCATCTACGACTGGTACAAGAAATCGGCCGGGGCTCAGTGGGACGAAGCCGCCCAAGCCGGCTTGAATGACCCGGGCGTGCGCTCGGTGCGCACCATCTACAACCACTTTAAAAACCACGGCATCCGCACCGAGGTCATGGGGGCGAGCTTTCGCAATGTGGGGCAGGTCATCGCCCTGGCCGGTTGCGACCTCTTGACCATCAGTCCTGACTTGTTGACTCAACTCAGCCAAAGTGATGCCCCTGTGCCACGCCTGCTCAGCCCCGAGTTGGCGGCGCAAAGCCCCAGCGACGAGGTGCGCCTTGACGAGGCGGGTTTCAGATATGCGCTCAATGATGACGCCATGGCCACCGAGAAACTGGCCGAGGGCATTCGGGCTTTTGCCGCTGACGCGATCAAACTCGAAGGCCTGATTCGGGGCTGAACCCGGGTCCAGCCCCAGCCCCAAGCGCGGGCATCGCGCACCAAAATCAAACACGGCCCTGCGCGTCGGTGTTTCGGTTGCGCACCGACATGGCGCATTTCAGCTGGCGAGGTCGCCCAAACTGGGCGCGCCAGCGTGGCACAAGTATTGCGATGACTCCGATGTTGTTCATCATCATTAAGGGAGTCATCATGACATTGAATCGCCGCTTGTTTGTCACGCAATCTGCCGCTGCTGGCGTCGCTGCCACCGGTTTGGCCGCACCGGCCATCGTTTCGGCACAATCCACCATCACCTGGAAGATGACCAGTGCCTATCCCAAGGGCTCGCCTTTTTACATGGACGGCCCGGGCAGTGCCACCGATCTGGCCCGCCGCATCGACGCCATGTCCAATGGGCGGCTCAAAATTCAGGTGTTTGGCGCCGGTGAGCTGGTGCCTGCCTTCGAGGGCTTTGACGCTGTGCGCGCCGGTACCGTCGAGATGAATCACGCCAACTCTTACTTCTGGACCGGCAAGACCTTTGCGGCCCAGTATTTCACCGCTGTGCCCTTTGGCATGAACTTCCAGGGCATCAATGGCTGGCTTTACGACGGCGGCGGTCAGGAGCTTTGGAACGAGGTCTATGCCCCCTTCGGGATGGTGGCCATGCCATGCGGCAACACCGGCGTGCAGATGACGGGCTGGTTCAAAAAAGAAATCAATTCGGTGGCTGACCTCAAGGGCCTGAAAATGCGCATCCCGGGTTTGGCGGGCAAGGTCTATGCCGCCTTGGGCGTGGACGTCAAGGTGTTGCCGGGCGGCGAGATCTTCCCTGCGCTCGAGCGGGGCGTGATCGACGCTGCCGAGTTTGTCGGGCCCTTCCAGGACCGTCGCCTGGGCTTGCACAAGGCCGCCAAGTACTACTACACCACCGGTTGGCACGAGTCTGCCACGGTCAGCGAGTTGTTGATCAACAAGGCTGCCTGGGACAAACTGCCCAAAGACCTGCAAGCCATCGTTACCAATGCCGCCGCTGCTTGCAATGTGATCAGCGAAGGCTGGTGCCAGAAGGCCAACTCGGACGCCATGGAAGATTTGATCAAAAACCAGAAAGTGATCGCCAAGCCCTTGCCCGATTCGGTCATCAAAGCCCTGCGCAGCGAAACCGACAAGGTGTTGGCCGAGGCGGTGGCGAAAGACCCCATGGTCAAGAAAGTGCACGACAGCTACTTTTCTTTCAAGGCCAAGTTCGATCGCTGGAGTGAAATCAGCGAAGAGGCCTATCACGTCAAAGTGCGCGGCTGATCGGGGCGCATCGACATGGAAAGCAAAGTCGTTGCTGTCGAGCGTTTCATCGATGCCATCGGCCGATGGACCCTGTGGTTGGTGCTGGCCATGATCGCCCTGGTGGCCGCCAATGTGGTCTTGCGCTACACCCTGAGCCTGGGCTCGGTGTGGGCGCAAGAACTCGAGTGGCACCTGTTGGCGGCGCTGATCCTGTTGGGCATCAGCCATGCGCTGCAAAGGGGTGACAACGTGCGGGTCGATGTGCTGTATGCCAGTTACTCGCCCAGGCGCAAATACCAGGTGGATTTGCTGTCTTTGGGTTTGTTGCTGGTGGTCAGCCTGATCTTCATCAAGCTCTCGATCCCCTATGTTTGGCAGTCTTATGCCATTGCCGAGCAATCGCCCGATCCGGGTGGCATCCCCATGCGGTGGTTGATCAAATCTTTGATTCCCATCGGCTATGTGCTGGTCGTTCTGCAATGCCTGGCCGCCATCGGTCGGCGCATCCTCATTGAACGTCAGGGGCAGACGCATTCGGCCTGATCCGGGCCGGGTGCGCGAACCCTGATTTTTTTCACTTCTGGAAATTTGATCGTGTTTGAGACTCAAACTTTGGCCCTGCTCATGCTAGGGGGCTTCTTCGTGCTGCTGATGATCGGCATCCCCGTGGCCACCACCCTGGCCGTGGTGGGCTTTGTCTTCGGTTGGTTGGGTTTTGGCGATACATTGTTCAATCTGCTGCCGGCCCGTTTCTACGGCATCGTCGCAGGTTATCAATGGATGGCCATTCCCTTGTTCGTGTTCATGGGCGTCATGCTGGAGAAATCACGCTTGGCCGACGACTTGCTGGACGTCATGGGTCTGGTGGCCGGTGGCGTCAATGGTGGCATGGGCGTGGGCATCATCCTGTTTGGCGTGCTCATGGGGGCGACCACCGGTATCGTCGGCGCCACTGTGATCACCCTGGGACTTTTGACCTTGCCAACCCTGATTCGGCGCGGTTACGACAAGGGTCTGGCCTGTGGCGCCATCTGTGCTTCTGGCACCCTGGGGCAGATCATCCCGCCCAGCCTGATCCTGATCCTGTTGTCGGACATCATGCAGTTGTCGGTGGGCACCTTGTTTGCGGCCGCCGTCATGCCGGGCATGATGCTGGCCGGTTTGTACATCGTGTACTTGCTGGTGCGAGGCTGGATGAACCCTGCTTTGATGCCACCCATTCCGCTCGAAGAGCGCATGCAGGTCAGCCGCTCCGAGTTGTTGCTGCGGTTCTGGAAAGTGGTTGTGCCGCCAATTTTGCTGGTGGTGTCTGTGCTGGGTGCCATCGTGGGCGGTGTTGCCGCCCCGACCGAGGCGGCCTCGATGGGCGCCGTGGGTGCCGTGTTGATCACGGTCTTTGCCGGCCGCTTCAGCCTGCAAACCTTGAAAGCTGTGGCGCTGGAGACGTCCAAAATCACCGCGATCATGATGTTCATCCTCATGGCGGCTCAAGTTTTTGCACTGGCTTTCAGGGGGTTGCACGGCGAAGATCTGATTTCCAAAATGTTCGAGTGGCTGCCCGGTGGCGTCAACACCGACATCTGGTTCATGATGTTCCTGATTTTCGTCCTGGGCTTTTTCATCGAATGGATCGAAATCAGCTATATCGCGGTGCCTTTGTTCATGCCGGTTTTGTTGGCGCAGGGTGTCGACCCGGTTTGGTTGGCGATGCTGATCACCGTCAACTTGCAATCGTCCTTCCTCACCCCGCCGTTTGGCTGGGCCCTGTTCTATCTCAAAGGCGTCGCGCCGCCGGAGGTCTCCATCAAGGACATCTACCGAGGCGTCGTCCCGTTCATTGCCCTGCAGGCCGTGGCCCTGACACTGGTCTTTTTGTACCCGCAGATCGCACTGTGGCTTCCCAAAGCCATCGGTTGGGACTGATCGCATTCATGAATTGGGGTCAGGCCCCAATTCATGGCTGCAGAAAATCGTCGGCAGGGACTGGGCGTTAATTGGGGTCTGACCCCAATTAATGGTTGGTTTTTTGCAACAGCAAAACAATTGGGGACAGATGCATCGGGTTCTGTGAGGATGAAAAAAACCCCGCCATCGCTGGCGGGGTTTTGCTTTGCAAGGGTGCAAAGGGGGGTGATTACATCATCCCACCCATGCCGCCCATGCCGCCCATGTCGCCGCCGCCCGGCATCGCGGGGGCTTCGTCTTTGGGGGTCTCGGCCACCATGCACTCGGTGGTCAGCATCAGGCTGGCCACAGAGGCTGCGTTTTGCAACGCGGTGCGGGTGACTTTGGTGGGGTCCAGAATGCCCATTTCGATCATGTCGCCATAGGTGTCATTGGCGGCGTTGAAGCCGTAGTTGCCTTTGCCATTCAACACGGCATTGACGACCACGCTGGGCTCGCCACCGGCGTTGTAGACGATCTCGCGCAGGGGCGCTTCGATGGCCTTGAGCACCAGCTTGATGCCGGCGTCCTGGTCGGGGTTGTCACCCTTGATCTCGCCAGCAGCTTGGCGGGCGCGCAGCAGAGCCACGCCACCACCGGCCACGATGCCTTCTTCCACGGCAGCGCGGGTGGCGTGCAGGGCGTCTTCGACACGGGCTTTTTTCTCTTTCATCTCGACTTCGGTGGCAGCACCGACCTTGATGACGGCCACGCCGCCAGCCAGCTTGGCCACGCGTTCTTGCAGCTTCTCGCGGTCATAGTCGCTGGTGGCTTCTTCGATTTGCACGCGGATTTGCTTGACGCGGGCTTCGATGTCGCCAGCTTTGCCGGCACCGTCGATGATGGTGGTGTTTTCTTTGCCCACTTCGACGCGCTTGGCTTGGCCCAGGTCGGCCAGTTCGACTTTTTCAAGCGACATGCCGACTTCTTCGCTGATGACCTTGCCACCGGTCAGGATGGCGATGTCTTCCAGCATGGCCTTGCGGCGGTCGCCAAAGCCAGGGGCCTTGACGGCGACGACCTTGAGGATGCCGCGGATGGTGTTGACCACCAGGGTGGCCAGGGCTTCGCCTTCGACTTCTTCGGCGATGATCAGCAGCGGACGGCCGGCCTTGGCCACGGCTTCGAGTGTGGGCAGCAGGTCACGGATGTTGCTGACCTTCTTGTCGTACAGCAGCACGAAGGGGTTGTCCAGCAGGGCGGCTTGCTTCTCGGGGTTGTTGATGAAGTAAGGCGACAGGTAACCACGGTCGAACTGCATGCCTTCGACGACGTCGAGTTCGTTGTTGAGCGACTTGCCGTCTTCAACGGTGATCACGCCTTCTTTGCCCACTTTGTCCATGGCGTCGGCAATGATTTGGCCGATGCTGTGGTCGCTGTTGGCAGAGATCGAGCCGACTTGGGCGATCTCTTTGCTGGTGGTGGTGGGCTTGGAGGCCTTTTTGAGTTGCTCGATCAGAGCGGCCACGGCCTTGTCGATGCCGCGCTTGAGGTCCATCGGGTTCATGCCGGCGGCCACGTACTTCATGCCTTCGCGCACGATGGACTGAGCCAGCACGGTGGCGGTGGTGGTGCCGTCACCGGCGTTGTCGCTGGTCTTGGAAGCGACTTCTTTGACCATTTGGGCGCCCATGTTCATGAGCTTGTCTTTGAGTTCGATCTCTTTGGCGACCGACACACCGTCCTTGGTCACGGTGGGGGCACCGAACGAGCGCTCGAGCACCACGTTGCGGCCTTTGGGGCCCAGGGTCACTTTGACGGCGTTGGCCAGAATGTTCACGCCTTCCACCATGCGGGCACGGGCTTCTCCGCCGAAAACCACGTCTTTAGCTGCCATTATTTCTCTCCTGAATTCAATGCGTTAAGGGTTGTGTCAAAAGGATCACTTCTCGATCACGGCGAACAGGTCTTCTTCTTTCATGACCAGCAGTTCTTCGCCATCGACCTTGACGGTTTGGCCGCTGTACTTGCCAAACAGCACGCGGTCACCGACCTTGACACCCACGGGCGACAATTCGCCCTTGTCGTTTTTCTTGCCCGGGCCCACGGCCAGGATCTCGCCCTGGTCGGGCTTTTCGGCCGCATTGTCGGGAATCACGATGCCCGAGGCGGTTTTGGTTTCGTTTTCGAGGCGCTTGACGATCACGCGATCGTGAAGAGGACGAAGTTTCATGCGATCTCCCAATGAAGAAAGGTTGGAATTGAACAAAAAAGGCCACTATCACCGAACGGTGCAGGCCGTGGCGGCGAAATACTAGCACTCACCGCCAACGAGTGCTAATGATAAGGCAAGTCGGGGCTTTTTCAAGAGACCCTGATGGGAAATCAGGGTTTTTACCAAAAATTAGCACCCGCGCTGGGCGAGGCGATCCTTGCAAAGCGGCTTGGGTGGGGGCTTCAGATGCCCGCGTCGGCTTTGAGGGCGGCGGCCTTGTCGGTGCGCTCCCAGGTGAAGTCGGGCTCGCTGCGGCCAAAGTGGCCGTAAGCGGCGGTCTTCGAGTAGATGGGGCGCAGCAGATCCAGCATCTGGATGATGCCTTTCGGGCGCAGGTCAAAGTGCTTTTGCACCAGGGCCGACAGCTTGTCATCGGAAATTTTGCCGGTGCCCATGGTGTTGACCGTGATGTTCATGGGGCGAGCGACGCCGATGGCGTAGGCCACTTGCACCTGGCACTGGCGTGCCAGACCGGCAGCGACGATGTTTTTGGCCACATAGCGGGCGGCATAAGCCGCCGAGCGATCGACCTTCGAGGGGTCTTTGCCGCTGAACGCGCCGCCACCGTGGGGGCAGGCGCCACCGTAGGTGTCGACGATGATCTTGCGCCCGGTCAGGCCGCAATCGCCCTGAGGGCCACCCACGACAAAGCGGCCGGTGGGGTTGATCAGGTACTTGGTGTCGGCGGTCAGCCACTCTTTGGGCAGCACCGGCTTGATGATCTCTTCGCGCACAGCCTCGTAAAAGGCGTCGGTCATGCGGTCGCCCAAGCTCATCTCGGGGGCATGCTGGGTGGACAGGACCACGGTGTCGATGCTTTGCGGTTTGCCGTCGACGTAGCGCAGGGTCACCTGGCTCTTGGCGTCGGGGCGCAAAAACGGCAGCCGACCGTCTTTGCGCACTTGAGCCTGGCGCTGGACCAGACGGTGGGCGTAGTAGATGGCGGCGGGCATGAGTTCGGGGGTTTCGTCGCATGCGTAACCGAACATCAGGCCCTGGTCACCGGCACCGGTGTTCAGGTGGTCGTCGGACGCATGGTCCACGCCCTGGGCGATGTCATTCGATTGCTTGTCGTAGCAGACCATGACGGCACAGCCTTTGTAGTCGATGCCGTACTCGGTGTTGTCGTAGCCGATGCGTTTGATGGTGTCGCGGGCGACCTGGATGTAGTCGACGTGTGCGTTGGTGGTGATTTCACCGGCCAGCACCACCAGTCCGGTGTTGCACAGGGTCTCGGCGGCCACGCGGCTGCGCGGGTCCTGGGCAAAGATGGCATCGAGGATGCCATCGGAGATCTGATCGGCCACTTTGTCGGGGTGGCCCTCGGAGACGGATTCAGAGGTAAAGAGATAGTCGTTCGCCATGTTCAAACTCCTGGTTTCAATGGGTTGGCGCGTTGCCAACTCGGGGGAGCCTGGCGAACGCTTTAGCAGTGGGGTGCGGTGCACCGCCGGGTCGCCCCGGTGTGTCGCCCTGCAAGTTGCTTCATTAACTCGGCGACAATGCACATTGTAGCCAAACCGATCCGCTTTTGACATGACCCTGGTTTTCAGCCTGCTCGCTCGCATGCCCCTGGCCTTCATGCAGGCCCTGGGTGGCTTCTTGGGCTGGCTGGTGTGGTGTGCGTCGCCGGCCTACCGGCGTCAGTTCAGGCATCAGGTGGCCCTGTCCGGCGTCGACCCCGCGCGGGCGCGAAAGGCGATTGCCGCCGCTGGCCGCATGGTGGCCGAACTGCCCTGGGTTTGGGCCCGGCCTGCCGACCAAGCCTTGTCAGACCGGGTGTCGTGGGATGGTCAAGCCCATGTCGAGGCGGCCCTGCTGGCGGGCAAGGGGTTGATCATCATGTCGCCCCACTTGGGCAGTTGGGAAGTCGGGGCTCAGGCTCTGGCGGAGAAATTTGCCGCTCGCCATGGCGCCTGGATGGTGCTGTATCGCCCGCCTCGCAAAGCCTGGCTGCGCACGCTGGTCGAGCGATCGCGTCAGCGCAACCAGGTGCAAGCCGTGCCCACCACCCTGGCGGGTGTGCGATCGCTGGTGCGGGCTTTGCGGGCCGGGGGAGGCACGGCCATTTTGCCCGACCAGGTGCCGCCTGCCGGGCAGGGGGTGTGGGCCCCGATGTGGGGCGTGCCCGCCTACACCATGACCTTGGTGCCCAGGCTGGTGCAGCAAACCGGCGCTGCGGTGTTGCTGTCCTGGTGCGAGCGTTTGCCCCAAGGGCGTTTCGTGACCCATTTCCAGCCCTGGGACGATCCGGCATTGCGTGACCCCGCAGCCAGCCCCGAGGCGCTGGCGGCGGCGATGAATCAGGCGGTTGAGACCCTCATACGCGCCCATCCCGATCAGTACCTGTGGGGCTACAACCGGCACAAGCAACCCCGGGAGGGCGAGTGAGCATGCGGCTGTGGCCCGACGCTTTGATGCGCGCCCTGAGCATTTTGCCCCTGGGGAGCTTGCGTGCTTTGGGGGCCTTGCTGGGTTGGGTTTTGTACGCGCTCGTGCCCGAGCGTCGTCATGTGGTCAGGACCAATTTGCGCCTGTGTTTCCCGCATTGGGATGAAGACCAGCGCCGGCGAGTGGAACGTGCGGTGTTTGTGTATTTCGCTCAGGCCTGGCTGGATCGGGCTTGGTTGTGGCATGCCGACCCGGCCGTTTTGAGCCGCCGGCTGCGCTTGTCAGATCCGCACGGCATGCTGTCGCAAGACCAACCCACGGTTTTCTTTGCACCGCATTTTGTCGGTCTCGACGCCGGTTGGACCCGCCTGGCCATGGCGTCTGACCACCGGATGGTGACCATCTACACGCCGCAATCGAGCCCGGGGGTCGATGCCTGGGTCAAAGCGGGGCGCGCGCGACTGGGGCAAGTGGCTTTGTTGCGCCGCGAAGACGGGGTCAAACGGATCGTCAAGGCTTTGCGACAAGGCGAACGTTTGTACCTGCTGCCCGACATGAACTTTGGCACCGAAGAGTCGGTCTTCGTGCCGTTTTATGGCGTCTCGGCAGCGACGGTGCCTTCGCTTTCGCGCTTTGCGGCTTTGGCCCGGGCCCGGGTGGTGCCGGTGGTCACCCTTTTGACGGATCAGGGTTACGAGGTGCAGGTGCTGCCCGCCTGGACCGACTTTCCGACCGAAGATGCCTTGGCTGACACGGCCACCATGAACCGGCGCTTGCAGGCCTGGATCGATGAACATCCAGCCCAGTATTTCTGGGTCCATCAGCGCTTCAAAAGCCGCCCGCCGGGAGAGCCTTCGGTTTACGACTGAAGCCAGTCGCTCAGCTGGCGCATCACCCAGGCGGGTTGCTCGTGCACGATCCAGTGGCCGGCCTGTTCGTGGGTGTGTACGCTGAGATGCGGGACGTGGTCTTGCAAGCCGTTGAGCAGGCAGGGCAACAAGGCGCGATCGCGCAAACCCCAAAGCACCAGCGTGGGCACCTTGATCCGCCACATCGACGCCGGTAACTCGACCCCCTGGGCGGCCGGGTCTTCGGGGGTGGCTGGTCGCAAGGGTGAGGCACGGTAGTAATTCAGGCCACCGTTCAGGCCCTGCGACCAGACCGCTCGGTAACTTTGGCGAACCTCCTCGTTCAACCAACCGGTCAGTCCGATCTCGGAGACTTCCGCAAAAGCGAACGACCATAATTTTTGGAAGTCGTCCCGGCAGAGCAAGTCCTCGGCGTCCGGGCGGATCAGGAAGTTCATGTATGCGCTGGCGGCCTGTTGCTCGGGGTTGTCGCGCAATTCACGCCAGAAGAGGCCGGGGTGGGGCGAGTTGACGATGGCCAGCCTGGACAGACGCTGCGGGTGCAGGTTGGCCAGGTTCCAGGCCACCGCGCCACCCCAATCGTGGGCCACCAGCGCCGCCAGGGGGGTGTGGCCCGATTCGATATCGATCAGTGCCAGCACGTCTTGCACCAGGTGCTTGGCCCGGTAGGCGGACACGTCAGCAGGATGGCTTGAATCGGCAAAACCCCTGAGGTTGGGCGCCACACATCGGTAGCCGCCGTGTTCGGGTTGGGCAAAGTGCGTCAGCAATTCATCCCAGGCGAAGGCGGCTTCGGGGAAGCCGTGCAAAAACAACAGGACGGGTTGTCCGGGTTCGCCACTGACCCGGCACGACAGTTCGATGCCGTGCGGCAGGCGGTGGCGCAAGGTGTGGATCATGGAGCCCTCATGACGGTGCAGTGGGGCCAGGCCCCGTTCAGGCTGAACCAGCGGACGGCTCGGGTGCGGGCTCGGCTTCGGCGTGGGTCCAATTCCACAGCATCAGGGCGGTTTTGTCCACCCCTTGTTTTTTCAGGGCGGAGAACAGCATGGCATCGCCGCCGCCAACTTGCAGCTTGGCGATCGACAATGCCTTGGCCCCTTCGCTGCGGGTGAGTTTGTCGGCTTTGGTGAGCAGCACCAGAAATTTCAGGCCTTCTTCCACGCGCGGACGGATGATTTCCAGCAAGATCTCATCGAGTTCGGTCAGCCCATGACGGGGGTCGCACATCAGCACCACCCCTTTGAGGTTGGGGCGGGAGACCAAATAGTTGGCCATGACCTGTTGCCAGCGGATTTTGTCCTGTTTGGGCACGGCGGCATAGCCGTAGCCCGGCAAGTCGGCCAGCACGGCGTCGGTTTGGCCCCCGCGCCCGAGTGCGAACAGGTTGATGTGCTGGGTGCGGCCGGGGGTTTTGGAGGCAAAGGCCAGGCGTTTTTGCTGCGTCAGGGTGTTGATGCAGGTGGATTTGCCGGCATTGGAGCGCCCCACAAAGGCGATTTCAGGGTGCTCATGGGCCGGCAGATGGTGCAATTGTGCGGCGGTGGTCAGAAAGCGGGCGGTGTGCATCCAGCCGACGGCGGCCTTGGCCTTTTCGGTCTCGTCCGCAGACGCTGGGGGTAAGGCATGGGGCTGGGACATGGGGGCTCGGGTTGGGGGAAGAGGCCGGGCTGTTGGCAGGCCGTCAGGCACCGGGACAAGTACATTGTAGAATCCTTGGGTTGAAGAAACCTTTCAAGCCCCAAGTCATGAAGACGTTCGCCACACTCGCATTGTCGGTCCTTTGCCTGACCACCTCCGCTTTTGCCTCTGACGCCCCCAAAGCGGCCAAGCCCGATACGGCGGCCGGCGAAGCCAAATACACCGCCATGTGCGCGGCCTGTCACGGTGCCGACGGCAACTCGGCAGCCCCCGAGAACCCCAAGTTGGCAGGCCAACACCCCGAGTACCTGGTCAAGCAGCTGATCGAGTTCAAATCCGGCAAGCGGGCCAACGCCGTCATGAGCGGCATGGCCGCGGCATTGACCGAAGACGACATGAAAAACGTCTCGGCCTGGTTGGCTGCTCAAAAACCCAAAGCCGGTTTTGCCAAAGAAAAAGAACTGGTGGCTCTGGGTGAGCGCATCTACCGCGGTGGCATTGCCGATCGCCAAATTGCGGCTTGTTCCGGCTGTCACAGCCCCACCGGTGCCGGTATTCCCTCGCAGTACCCGCGCCTGAGTGGCCAGCACGCTCAATACAACGCGGCCCAACTCACGGCCTTCCGTGACGGTGTGCGCAAGAACAGCACCCAAATGAGCCAAATCGCTGCCAAGCTCAATGACCGCGAGATCAAGGCCGTCTCCGACTACATGGCCGGCTTGCGCTGATAACCCCACAGCGCTTGTGACAGACCCGCCCACAGGGCGGGTTTTTTATTGGCTTGATGGGATAATTCAAAAGCATCCATCTGAGGTCACCATGCTGATTCGCACCCATCACGACGGTTTTAACCACGCCACCCCGAGCGAAATCACCTCGCCCTCGGTGTACCGCCAGCGTCGCCAATTCATCGCCCACATGGCCACCGGTGCTGCGGGCCTGGCTGTGGCCGGTTGGGCTGCGCGCGATGCCCGTGCCAGCGTGTACCGGCCAGGCAAACTCGCCGCCCTGCAAACGACGACCTCCACCGTCAGTGGCGCCATGGTGATGGACAAGGTCACCCCTTATGCCGACGCCAGCACCTACAACAATTTTTATGAGTTCGGCACCGACAAGTCCGATCCGGCCCGCAATGCCCACACCCTGGTCACCAACCCCTGGTCGGTGCAGATCGAGGGGTTGGTCAAAAAACCCGGTCCGATCGATCTGGCCGATTTGCTCAAGCTCAGCCCGCTTGAAGAACGCATCTATCGCATGCGCTGCGTCGAAGGCTGGTCCATGGTCATCCCCTGGGTGGGGTATTCGCTGTCGGCCCTGATCAAGCGCGTCGAGCCCCTGGGCAGCGCCAAGTTCGTCCAATTTGAGACCCTGGCCGATCGCAAAACCATGCCCTATGTGGGCTCGCGCGTGCTCGATTGGCCTTATGTCGAGGGTCTGCGCATGGACGAGGCCATGCATCCCCTCACCCTGCTCACCTTGGGCATGTACGGCGAGGTGTTGCCCAATCAAAATGGCGCACCGGTGCGTTTGGTGGTGCCCTGGAAATATGGGTTTAAAAATGCCAAGAGTCTGGTGCGCATCCGCTTCACCGAGCAAATGCCGGCCACGGCCTGGAACAAGGCTGCCGCCAACGAATACGGCTTTTACTCCAACGTCAACCCCAACGTGGATCACCCGCGCTGGAGCCAGGCCACCGAGCGCCGTTTGGGGGAAGACGGCTTGTTCACCAAAAAGCGCAAAACCCTGATGTTCAATGGCTACGAAGCCCAGGTCGGGCAGTTGTATGCCGGCATGGACTTGCGCAAAAACTACTGAGCCACCCATGGTCTTGCGTTCCGCGTTGCGCCACGCGGCGTTCAAGCCCTTGCTGGGTCTGTTTTTGTTGACCCCGCTGGGGTATCTGATCTGGGGTGCGGCCATGGATGCCCTGGGCCCCAATCCGGCCGAAACCCTGATCCGATCCACCGGCGAGTTGGCGCTGCGGGGTTTGTGTCTGGCGCTGGCGGTCACGCCGCTGCGGGTCATCACCGGCTGGCCCGAATGGGCCCGTTTGCGCCGCATGCTGGGCTTGATCGCATTCACCTACGCTTTGTTGCACCTCTTGTGTTATGGCTGGCTGGACATGGGGCTGGAGTGGGTTGAAATCGCCCGCGACATCGCCAAACGCCCGTTCATCCTGGTGGGCATGCTGACCTTTGTGATCTTGCTGGCTCTGGCACTCACGTCATTCAATGCCGCCATCCGGCGACTGGGGGCGCGACGCTGGCAATGGCTGCACCGTGGGGTTTACGCCGCAGCGGGCTTGGCGGTGCTGCATTTTTACTGGATGCGCGCCGGCAAGAACGATTTCGGCGATGTGGCGATCTATGGCGGGATCCTGGCCGTTTTGCTGGGCTGGCGGGTGTGGCGCCGCTGGCGCTGAACGCGTTCAGACCAGTCGTTCGAGCTCGAAGGTGTCAAATGCCGATTCGCGCTCGCGGATCAGGTGATGCAGGGCACCATCGACCAGCACTTCGGCGGCACGGCCCCGGGTGTTGTAGTTGCTGGCCATGCTCATGCAATAGGCGCCGGCGGAGAGCACCGCCAAGCGGTCGCCGGCCTGCACATTCAGGGCACGGTCGCGACCCAGCCAATCGCCACTTTCGCACACCGGGCCCACCACGTCGTAGACGGTCGTCGAGCCCGCGCGTTGGCCCAGGGGGACGATCTGGTGAAACGCTTCGTACATGGCCGGACGCGGCAGGTCGTTCATGGCCGCATCCACGATGCAAAAATTCTTTTGTTCGCCCGGCTTGAGATAGAGCACTTCGGTCAGGCAAACCCCGGCGTTGCCCACCAAAGAGCGGCCGGGTTCAATCATCAGCATGCGCTGGCCATGGCCGCGTGCATCGAGCTTGGCCAGCAATTGGGCCCACAGTGCATCGGCTTGGGGCGGTCGATCGCCGTTGTAGTCAATGCCCAAGCCGCCGCCAAAGTCAATGTGGTGCAGCGCGATGCCAGCGGCTTCGATGGCTTCGACCAGATCCAGCACCCGATCCATCGCGTCCAGGTAGGGCTCGACCTCGGTGATTTGCGAACCGATGTGGCAGTCGATGCCCACCACCTTCAGACCCGGCATGGATGCCGCCTGCCGATAAGCGTTCAAGGTTGCTTCGTGGGCAATGCCAAATTTGTTGCCCTTCAGACCGGTCGAAATATAAGGATGGGTTTGGGCGTCCACATTGGGGTTGACGCGGATGCTGATCGGGGCTTGAAGACCCAGACCCAAGGCCTCCTGGTTCAGGACATGCATCTCGGCTTCGCTCTCGACATTGAAGCAAGCGATGCCCGCTTTGAGCGCCTGGCGCATTTCGGCGCGGGTTTTGCCGACGCCGGAAAAAATCACTTGTGAGGGGTCGCCACCGGCGGCCAGCACACGGGTCAGTTCACCCCCGGAGACGATGTCAAAACCACAGCCGGCCTGCGCAAAAACTTGCAGAATGGCCAGCGAACTGTTGGCCTTCATGGCGTAATGGATGCGTGCCTGACGACCTGCAAAGCCACGCCGATAAGCCGCCAAGGCTTCGAGCATGGCTGCCTTCGAATACACGAACAAAGGGGTGCCGTGCTGTTCGGCCAGTTCCGGCAGGCTGACTTGGTCCAGCCAGAGTTCGCCCTCGGTGCGATGCAAATGAGAGCCCAGGGGCAAAGCGGTGGTGGTCATGGTTGGCGCGTGGACGGTTCAGGGGTTGGGGACGGCAGGCGAGGAATCAACACTTCAGGCAACGAGGCACGGTCGCGTGCGGCGGGATCGGTCGGCAAGTAAAGTGCCCCCTTTTGACCGCAAGCGACAGTCGCAGTGACCACGACAGCGCCAAGGACGAGGCGCTTGAATAGAATTTGACCCTTCATCCCAAAATTGTAAGTCCACCGCATGACCGATCTTGAATTTCTGGATTTGGCCGAACAATTGTTGCGCAGCCTCGAACAACAGTGCGACCAGTTCAACGAAGACACCGACGCCGACATCGATAACCAGCGCGTGGGCGGCATGGTCACTCTGGTCTTTGCCGATCGCAGCCAGATCGTGGTCAACCTGCAAAAACCGCTCCATGAGGTCTGGATGGCCACCCGCTATGGCGGCTATCACTACCGCTGGGATGGGGCACAGTGGGCCGACACCAAGGGCGGCGATTCGTTTTGGTCGCGCCTGAGTCAGGACGCCAGCCGGCATGCAGGTCTGACGTTGGCATTTGCCGCCGTCTGAGCACCGTTTCGATGATGCGACAGCGCATCAGTTTCTGAACAGATCCAAAATTCGCTTTTTCTCGTCTTGCGGCGGCATGTCGCGCAGGCCGTCTTTGGCGTTGCCCAGGCCCAGCGAGACCACACCGGCGTCGCGGACATATTCCTTGTAGTACCACTCGCCACCGACAAAAACCATGCCTTCCGGGGCCGCCAATTGGGTCACCGGTACGCTCTTGAGAGCGTTTTGCATGAAAGAAATCCAGACCGGCAAACTCAGGCCGCCTCCGGTTTCCCGGTCACCCAACTTGCGCGGCGTGTCGTAGCCGATCCATGTCACTGCGGTCAAGGTCGGGGTGTAGCCGGCAAACCAGGCGTCCATCGCATCGTTGGTGGTGCCCGTCTTGCCATACAGGTCGCTGCGTTGCAGTGTGGCTTGCGCCCGTGCCGCCGTACCCGAGCGGGTGACCTCTTGCAGCAATTGACTCATCAAAAAGGCGTTGCGGGCATCGATGGCGCGTTGCGACTCTTCCTGCTCGATCGGCGTGAATTGATGCAGGACTTTGCCGGTGTTGTCGGTGACCTTGGTGATCAGATACGGGTTGATCCGATAACCGCCGTTGGCAAAGACCGAATAGCCGACCGCCATTTGCAACGGCGTCACCGACCCAGCGCCGAGCGCCATCGTGAGGTAAGGGGGGTGGCGTTCGGCATCGAAGCCGAATTTGGTCACCCATTGCTGGGCATTCTTGGCCCCCACCGCTTGCAGCACGCGGATCGACACCATGTTTTTCGATTTGGCCATCGCAGTGCGCAAAGACATCGGGCCATCGAATTTGCCATCGTAATTTTTCGGCTCCCACGGTTGGCTGCCGGTCACACTGGCATCAAAAAAAAGCGGCGAATCGTTGACGATCGTGCTGGGTGTGAAGCCCTTTTCCAAAGACGCAGAATAGATGAAGGGCTTGAAGGCCGAGCCGGGCTGGCGCCAGGCCTGGGTGACGTGGTTGAACTTGTTTTTGTAAAAATCAAATCCGCCCACCAAAGCTCGAATCGCACCATCGCGCGGATCGATGGCGACAAAGGCCCCTTCCACTTCGGGCAATTGGGTGATGTCCCAATGCCCCTTGGGTGTTTTCAAAATCCGCACCAGGGCACCCGGGCGCAGCTTGATGTTGGGCGGTGCGTTGTCGGCCAGCCCGGATTGCACCGGTTTGAGGCCTTCGCCCGTGATTTCAATGAACTCGCTGTTGTGCCGCGCCACGACCACTTTGCGCGCACTGGCTTCGATCACCACCGCTGCCAGCAGATCCCCTTTGTCTCCCTGGTCGATCAGTGCATCATCGATCACGTCTTCGCGCTCTGCGGCTTGGCTGGGCAGGGTCAGGAATTTTTCCGGACCTCGGTAATGCTGGCGTTGCTCGTAATCCAAAATGCCCCGGCGCAACGCCTGATAAGCGGCCTCTTGTTCGTCGGCGCGAACGGTGGTGTGCACCTGCAAACCACGGGTGTAGATCTCGGCCCCATACTGGGCAAACATCAGCTGGCGCACCATTTCGGCCACAAACTCGGCATGGCTTTGCTGGACTTGGGCTGCATTGCGCAAGCGCAAAGGCTCTTGGCGAGCCACCAGGGCCTGCGCCTTGGTGATGAAACCATTGTCCAGCATGCGCTCAATGATGTAGAGCTGACGCACCCGTGCGCGTTTCGGGTTGCTCACCGGGTTGTAGGCCGAAGGGGCCTTGGGCAGTCCCGCCAGCATGGCGGCTTCGGCCACACTGATCTCTTGCAGCGACTTGCCGAAATAAGTCTCTGCGGCCGAGGCAAAACCGTAAGCCCGCTGACCCAAATAAATCTGGTTCAGATAGATCTCGAAAATCTGATCTTTGGTCAGCAAATGCTCCAGCTTCAGGGTCAGCAAGATCTCGTAAATTTTGCGGGTGAAGGTTTTTTCTGAGGACAGGTAGACATTGCGCGCCACCTGCATGGTGATGGTCGAAGCCCCCTGGCTCTTGGCGCGACCCAGGTTGGCCAGGCTGGCGCGGATCAGGCCGATGTAATCGACGCCGCCGTGTTGATAAAAACGCGCGTCCTCGATCGCCAGCACCGCATCCTTCATGACTTGAGGGATGTCTTTGAAGGGCATGAAGTTGCGCCGTTCCTCGCCAAATTCACCAATTTGTTTGCCATCTGCCGAAAATATCCGCATGGACAGTTTGGGCCGGTAGTCGCGCATTTCCGAAACGTCCGGGAGTTGCGGATAGGCCATGGCCAAGGCCACCGCCACCAAAAGCGCCACCGACAAAGCACCGGCCAATCCCAGGCCCATGACCCAAGCCAGCGCTTTCCAGGCCAAGGCGCCCCAGGAGGGGTCTTGGGCTGGAGCTGAAGAGGGTGATTCTTGACGTGGCATGTTCAGGGATGGGTGGGGCGCAAGGGTGAAACCAAGGTTAGGTTTAACCAGCTTTCGGCATGGATGCGGAGCGGTTCGTGTTGCAATGGATTCTAACTTTCTCAGGTGATCATGACAGCACGCTCCGCTCCATCCGACTTTGCTGCCTCGCTGTTGTGGGTCTGTGCCCCTTGGGGTTGGGCCCTGGGGGCGGGTGCCGACGCTGAACCATGGGTGGCCCAGCCGTGGCCCGAGGACGGTGTGCCCGAGGCGCTGCCCGAACTCGATTGGTCGCTGGCCTTGGGTCGTGCGCTGGCCGACCATCAGTGGCCCGAGGGGACCCCGGTCAACGTTTGGTTGAGTCACGGCCCCGATTACCCGGCACCCCACTGGTGGCCGCTGACGCGCGGGTCGCTTCGACTGTGGCGCTCTTGGTTGCAATCGGCAGGCAGCACTTTGGGCGAAGTGCGACAAGATCGAGCTGCTGAATGGGATGAAGCCATCTGGCCGGCAGCCCGCGCCGGCTGGCTCGCCACACCCCCGACCAGCCGGTTTGGGTTGCGCCATTGGCGCAACCCCTGGGTTCAAATCCTGAGCTCCGCGCTGGCGGCGAGCGCCCTCCATCTGGGGCTGCAGCTGATCGTGCAGCCGGCTTTGCAACGCCAGTGGGCGCACGACAGGGCTGAGGCTGAAGCCCAATGGCGTGCCGAGCAACAGAAAAAACACCTCCAGCGCGAAGCGGTTCAACAGGCCGAGCACGACAAACAAGTGCGAGATTGGCAGGCACAGCAAAGGGTCAGTCTCAAGCCCTTGCAGCAACTCGATCGTTTGCTGACCGATGCACGTGCGCTCAGTCAGCCCCAATTCTGGAGTGAGTTGCGCCATGCCGAAGGAGGGTGGACGATTGTGGGCGTGGCGGCGCAAGAAGCGGCCTGGCATGCCGCCGCTCAGGCTTTGGCCGATTGGCAACCGCAAACCCTCGAGTCCGGCCTGGGTGTGTGGGCCCCGCCGGGAACGACCGCTTGGCCAGCATGGCGTTTTCAAGCCCGACTGCACGAACTCCGTTTGGCCGGAGAAGGTCCATGAACAGTGGGTTGAACTTTCAGGCTTGGTGGATCTTGCCCTGGGCTGTCTGGGTCGCCGTTTACGGATTCATGGGCTGGCTTGACCCGCAACACTGGCTGCCTGATGCGCAGCCCGCCTGGCGAGCCGATGCGCCTGTGCGACCCTTGACTCACAAGCGTCCGGCGTCACGTGTGCCGCGGGCTGCGGCACCTTGGCCCGACGAACCCGCCATCCGTCAGCAACTGAACTGGCTTGGCTTGCGCTTGCAAGGCTGGAAACTGGGGCCTCAGCGCGCCAGCGCGCAAGAGGTCCGTTTGCAGTTCGGCTGGTTGGGCCCCCTTCCCGAGGGGCTCATGATGTGGCGCCATTTGGCGCAAGAGCGCCCCCAAATGCAGCTGGAGTCAATCAGCATCCAATTTCAGAGTCAGGGGGAATGGCTCTTTGAATGGCGTGGCCGCTGGCAACACCTGCCCGTGCCGGACCCCTTGCCCGAGCCTGCGGGTGCGCCAGCGGATCAGTGGCGTGGCGTTCGGGTGCTGGATGCGGGGTGGCTCAACGCGCACCAGCAGGCCTTGTGGCGAGCGGGCGATATAGGCCCGGGTCTGCTCAGGCTGATTCGACCCGAGAACCTGCAGTTGGTGGGTCTGGTGTTGAGCCCCCGTCCGCAGGCCTGGGTGAGTTGGCAACAACACACCCTGGTGCTCCAGGAGGGGGACCGCATGGGTGATCAGGGGGCGGTCGTGCGCACCATCGATGCCCGTGGTTTGCATTGGTCTCAAGCGGGTCGATTGCAGTTGTTGCGTCCCTCGCGCATCGATGCACCCGCTCAGGAGCCCACCCCATGAGCCGCAGTTGGCGTGCCCTGTGCGCGGTCTTGGGTTTGGCCCTGGCGGGGCCGATTCGGGCGCAGAACACGCTCATGGACATCGATTTGCACACCATGGACGCCGCCAGCGCCTTGCGCGTTCTCAGCAGGCAGGCGGGGGTGAATCTGGTGATCAGCGATGGGGTCAAGGGCAATGTCAGTTTGCAATTGCGCCAGACCGATGGCCTGCAAGCCATGCAAGCCGTGGCTCAGGCCCGTGGACTGATCCTGGTTCAGCAGGATCAGGTTTGGTGGGCTGGCACGCAGGCCGAATGGCTGGCTCTCGAAAAAGCCCGGCAGGAATTGCGTGCCTTGCAGCTGGCCAGGACCGAGCTGGTGCAACGAACCTATCGCTTGCACCATGCGCGTGCGGTCGATTGGCTCGATCATTTGCTGGGTCAAGCCGTTCATGTCGAGGGCCAAGCCAGGAGTACGGCGACGGGCGGTGGCGGGGCGACTCGGGTCGGTGCCAGCAGCGCCCGCTGGCTCAGCCCCAGAGGCCAGGCCATGGCCGATGCCCGCACCAACCACCTGGTGGTTCTGGACACCCCGGAAGTGCAGCAAAGGGTTGCCCAGTGGGTTGAACAACTGGATGTGCCGCAACGTCAGGTGCAGATTGAGGCTCGCATCGTCGAGGCCTCTGAGGGATTCGGTCGCTCTCTGGGGGCACGCATGCAATCGGCAGGCGAGCGTTTGGCGCTCGATTGGCAAGCGGCTGCGCTGTCGGGGCAAGCACCGGCCAGAGCCGCCCTGACTTTGTTGGGGCCCAACCAGTCCGGACGTGTTCTGGCGGAGCTCTCAGCCCTCGAAGAGCGGGGCCTGGGGCGCTTGGTCGCCACCCCCAGCCTGATCACCGCCGACCAGACCCGGGCCCTGATCGAGCAGGGCACCGAGTTGCCCTATCAGGTGGGCTCTTCGGCCGGCAACAGCCACACCATCGCTTTTCGCAAAGCCGAATTGAGGCTCGATGTGCAACCGCGCATCACCCCGCAGGGCGAAATCCACCTCGAACTCGATTTGCGCCGCGACAGCGTGGGTGAGTTGACCGGCAATGGGTACGCGATCGACACCAAACGCTTGCAGACCCAGGTGCGGGTGGCCGATGGCGGAACCCTGGTCATTGGGGGCATCTACATCGATGATTTCAACGATGCCCGCCATCACCTGCCGGGCACCGCCAATTGGGGCTGGTTCAATCTCTTTTTTGGTCGCTCACAACAGCGCAAACAGCGCCATGAGTTGCTGATCTTCATCACGCCTAAAATGTTGCCTGTGGTGTTGTCCGATGTTCAGAGCACTTCTGATCCCTGAGCCTTGGCGCCGAACCTCTTTTTCAGATCGAAAGGACCTCTTTTGTTGGCTTTGGTTGGTTTGCCCGGTAGTGGCAAGTCCACAGTCGGGCGCCAGTTGGCACGCCGGCTCAACTTGCCCTTTGTCGATGCCGATCAGGTCATCGAGACACGCCTGGGCTGCACCATCCGCGAGTTCTTCGAGCGCGAGGGCGAGGAGCGCTTTCGCGATCTGGAATCCGAAACCCTGGATGACCTCACGCGCCATCATCCCGCAGTGTTGTCCACCGGGGGGGGTGTGGTCTTGCGGCCTCTGAATCGGCGCATTCTGCGTGAACGCACGCAGGTGTTTTACTTGCGCACCACACCGGAGGAAATCTACCGGCGCTTGCGACACGACAAAGTCCGGCCTTTGTTGCAGGTGGCAGACCCATTGGCCCGTTTGCGCGATCTGATGGCACAACGGGATCCCCTTTATCGCGAGGTGGCGCACCACATCATCGAATCGCCCAGGCCCACCGTGTCGGGACTGGTTCAACAAATTTTGCAACGGGTGGCCGAAACCACCTGACACAGGCCATGCAACAACTCACCATCGATTTGGCGGAACGCAGCTATCCCATCCTGATTGGCGAGCGTTTGCTCGACAACCCGCAGGCCTGGCTGGGGCTGCCCCAGGCCGCCACGGCCGTGATCGTCACCAACACCACCGTCGGCCCCCTGTATGCCGAGCGCCTCAAGGCGGCGATCGCCCCTCATTACCCGCGCGTACGCAAGCTCGAATTGCCCGACGGCGAAGCCCACAAGACCTGGCAAACCTTGCAGCAGGTCTTTGATTTGTTGCTGGGGCAAGGGTGCGACCGCAAAACGGTTTTATTTGCCTTGGGCGGCGGCGTCATTGGCGATTTGACCGGGTTTGCCGCCGCCTGCTTCATGCGCGGGGTTCCTTTTGTCCAAGTGCCCACCACCTTATTGGCGCAAGTCGATTCCTCGGTCGGCGGCAAGACGGCGGTCAACCACCCGCAAGGCAAGAACATGATCGGTGCTTTCTACCAACCGGTGCGGGTGGTCTGTGACTTGTCCACCCTGAACACGCTGCCCGAACGCGAGTTGAGTGCGGGCTTGGCCGAGGTGATCAAGTACGGCCCGATTCATGACATGGGGTTTTTTGACTGGATCGAGGCCCACATCGAGGCTTTGCGTCAGCGCGACATGGTCGCATTGGCGCATGCGGTGCGTCGCAGTTGTGAAATCAAGGCCGAAGTCGTGGCGCAAGATGAGCGCGAATCGGGCCTGCGCGCCATTTTGAATTTCGGTCACACCTTCGGTCATGCGATTGAGGCCGGTTTGGGTTTCGGCGTCTGGTTGCATGGTGAGGCCGTGGGATGCGGCATGGTCATGGCCGCCAGACTGTCCGAGCGCCTGGGTTTGATCGATGGGGCTTTTGTGGCACGCTTGCGCACCCTGATCCAGCGTGCGGGTTTGCCGGTCGTGGGCCCCCAACTCGGCGCCGCTGATTACATCGCCCACATGCGACTGGACAAAAAATCCGAAGCCGGTCAGATCAAGTTCGTTCTCATCGACCAACCCGGCCGGGTGATCGTCCGCTCAGCTCCCGATGAGCTGGTGACGCAGGTCATCGACGCTTGCTGCGAGGCTTGACGTTGGTGCCGCTGGCGACTTACGCCTGTGACCCGGCGCGCAGCCGGGGACGTCGCTACATCGAGCCCGGTGCGCCTACCCGCAATGATTTTCAGCGCGATCGGGACCGGATCGTGCATTCCACGGCGTTTCGGCGGTTGGTGTACAAGACCCAGGTTTTTCTGAATCACGAAGGTGACCTGTTTCGCACGCGGCTCACCCACTCGCTGGAGGTGGCCCAATTGGGCCGTTCGATGGCGCGTTCTCTGGGCCTGCACGAAGACCTGGTCGAGGCCATCGCCTTGGCCCATGACCTGGGACACACCCCTTTTGGCCATGCGGGTCAGGATGCCCTGAATCATTGCATGCGCGACGCAGGCGGGTTCGAGCACAACCTGCAAAGTTTGCGGGTGGTCGATGGACTTGAGCTTCGCTACCCGGACTTCGACGGCCTGAATCTGTGCTTTGAAACCCGCGAGGGCATCCTCAAGCACTGTTCGCGGGCCAATGCCGAGCACCTGTGTCAACAAGAGCCGGGCGGCGTTGCCCAGCGTTTCATCGTTGGCACCCAACCCAGCCTGGAGGCGCAACTGTGCAACCTGGCCGACAGCATCGCCTACAACGCCCACGACATCGACGATGGCGTGAGATCCGGCCTGCTCACTCTGGAGCAGGTGGCCGAAGCACCTTTGTTTTCCAGCTACTTGCGGGGGGTGTTGCAAGATCACGCCGGCCTCATGCAGCAACAACGCCGCTGGCTCTATGAGGCGATCCGGCGCATGCTCAGCGATCAGGTCTACGATGTCATGTCGGCCACTTCAGCCGCCGTTGAACAGGCGGGGGTGAGCAACGCCGACGAAGCCCGCCTGGCCGGGCCCCTGGTGCGATTCTCCGACGAGATGCACCGCCAGTCCGTCATGCTCAAGCGTTTTTTGTTTCAGCACCTCTACCGCCATCCGCAGGTCAGCGCCATGACCGATGCGGCGCGACAGGTCGTGGCCGATTTATTCCAGGCTTACCGCGCCGATCCGGCGCTGATGCGACCCGAATTCAGCCAACGCCCCGATACCTTGCGCGCCATTTCGGACTACATTGCCGGCATGACCGACCGCTATGCCCAGCGCGAGCACGAGCGTCTGACGGGACAAAAGTTGTGGTGAACGACCGGCGCTTGGCGCGCCAGCCCTGGCTGTTCATCGCCGCCGGCGCGGTGGCTGCCTTGCAAGTCGGCAAATTGCCGCCAGCCTTGCCGATTTTGCAAGCCCAACTCGAACTCAATTTGGTGCAGTCGGGCTTTTTGCTGTCGGCGGTGCAAGGCAGCGGCATGTTGTTGGGCATGCTGTTGGGGCAGTGGGGCGACGCCCAAGGTTTGCGCCTGAGCATGATCCGGGGGTTGTTGTTGCTGGCCTGTGCCAGCGCAGTCGGTGGCGCATCGTCTTGGTTGCCCGACGACTGGACGGTGGGGGTTTTGCTGGCCTCCAGAGCGGTGGAGGGCATGGGTTTTTTGCTGACCGTTTTGCCCGGGCCTGCCCTGCTGCGCCGCACCGTGGGACCCGAACGCTTGTCCCCATTTTTGGGGTATTGGGGCACTTACATGCCCACGGGGATGTCTTTGGCGTTGCTGATTGGCCCCTTTTGGTTGCAAACGGCCTCTTGGGCCAGTTGGTGGCTTTTGTTCTCGGGGCTCTGCCTGACCATGGCCCTGGCTTTGCGCTCAGGGGTCACGCCTGACCCGGTGCAAACCGATCGGGCCATGAACCTGTCTGCTGTTTTCAGTCGTTTGCGCCTCACTTTGGGGGCTTGGGGGCCGTGGTTGATTGCCCTGATGTTTGGCCTGTACTCGGCCCAGTGGCTGGCGGTGGTTGGTTTTCTGCCCACCATTTATGCCGAAGCCGGTGTGCATGGGGCCAGCTTGGCCGTTTTGTCTGCTTTGGCTGCCGCCGTCAATGCGGGCGGCAACATGTGGTCCGGACGGCTGTTGCAGCGCGGCTGGAGTTTCCAGGCCACCTTGCTCACCGGTTATGGCGCCATGGCTTGGGGCAGCTGGATGGCTTTTGATCCGCTTACCCAGCCTTGGCCATGGCTGCGTTATGCCGGCGTGTTGGTGTTTTCCTGTGTCGGTGGTTTGATTCCGGGCACCCTCTTTAGCCTGGCGGTGCGCTTGGCTCCACACCCCAACTTGGTGGGCAGCACCGTAGGCTGGATGCAACAACTCTCGGCATTCGGCCAGTTTTGGGGGCCGCCCTTGGCAGCCGCGTTGGCGATGGCCGTGGGTGGCTGGCAAATGACCTGGGTCTTCACCTGCAGTTGTTGCGCCTTGGGCGCTGTTTTGGCCTGGCGGGTGGCACGCTTGCCACAAGCGCGACAATAGGGGCATGCACACCGATCCCGTTTCTGTGCCGATGGCCGTTGCCGATACGATGCGTTGGCTCGAACGCGCCGTCATAGGCTTGAACCTTTGCCCATTTGCCAAAGCGCCGCATGTGAAAGGCCGCATCCATTACGCCCTGAGTGAGGCAGCCGATCTCAACGCGCTCAGCCAAGAGTTGGCGTGCGAACTGTTGGCCTTGCACCAACTGCCCGCCAGCCAGCGTGAAACCACCTTGCTCATCGTGCCGCATTTGTTGCTCGACTTCCTGGCATTCAACGACTACCTCGATCAAGCCGAACGTGTGCTCAGGCGACTGGGCCTGGAGGGTGAGTTTCAGATCGCCAGCTTTCACCCCCGCTATCAATTTGCGGGCACCGATGTCGACGACATCACCAATTTCACCAATCGGTCTCCCCACCCGGTTTTGCACTTGTTGCGCGAAGACAGCATCGACCAGGCGGTGGCCGCTTTTCCCGAGGCCGAAACCATCTTTGAAGCCAACATGCGCACCCTCAACGACCTGGGTCATGAGGGCTGGGATCGGCTGGAGGTCTCGCCACGCTCATGAAACCCAAGTCACACTCCGTTGCCGTCCCCCCACCGGTGCCTCCCGAAGTTCGTCCGGGGCAATCGCTCGCTTTGTTGCAGCACCTGCACATCCTGACCCGCGACGGTCGCCTCAATCAGGACTCGAGGCGCAAGCTCAAACAGGTCTATCACCTGGTTCAGTTCATTGAAAAATTCTTGCGCGCGCTGCCCGATCAGGTCGATGGGCCCACCCTGGCCGATCATGGTGCCGGCAAGTCCTATTTGGGTTTCATCCTCTATGACCTTTATGTCAAGGCCTTGGGGCGCGGCACGATCTGGGGCATCGAGACTCGCCCGGAACTGGTGGCCAGTTCCCAGGCATTGGCTGAGCGACTCGGCTTTGAGCGCATGCGGTTCGTCAACCTGAGCGTGGCGCAAGCCGCCGCCAGCACTGAATTGCCGGTGCGTGTGGACATCGTCACGGCCTTGCACGCCTGTGACACCGCCACCGACGACGCCATCGCTTTCGGCCTGCTCAAACAAGCCCGAGCCATGGTGTTGGTGCCTTGTTGTCAAGCCGAAGCGGCGTCGGTCTTGCGTCAGAACAAAGCCCTGTTTTTGTCCCAAACCCCCTTGGCTGAATTGTGGCGCCACCCCCTGCACACCCGCGAGCTGGGCAGCCAACTGACCAATGTCATGCGCTGCCTGTACCTCGAATCACAGGGCTACAAAGTCACCGTCACCGAATTGGTCGGCTGGGAGCACAGCCTGAAAAACGAACTCATCCTGGCCGAATACACCGGACAGAAAAAACACAGCGCCGCGCAACGCCTGCAAGCCCTCGTGGAACAATTCGGCCTCCAAGCCCTGGCCCAACACCGCTTCCCCGCAAAATTGGGGTCTGACCCCAATTAATGGTCGTTTTTTTGCAACACCTGTGGGGGCGCAACCGGCGCATCCCGTGAGTCAAACCCAAGTCAGCGCGCAAAGCCTGCCCCAATAATTGGGGTCTGACCCCAATTATTGTTGAGCCATGGCACGACTCCCTCGTTTGACCGTTCCGGGATATCCGCATCACATCATCCAGCGCGGCACCAATCGCCAGCGCATTGTGGTCGATGACCTCGATCGCCAGTGCTTGATGGATTTATGGCAAGAACATGCAACCGAGTTCGGCGTTGCCGTGCATGCCTATGTGATCATGGATAACCACTTCCACTTGCTCGCGACACCCGAGACGGCGCAAAGCCTGCCGCGCATGATGCAAGCCGTGGGGCGCACTTATGTTCGCCATTTCAACCTGCGCCATGGCCGCACCGGGGCTTTGTGGGAGGGGCGCTATCGAAGCAATCTGATTGAAAGTGAGCGCTACCTTTTGGCTTGTATGGCCTACATTGAACTCAATCCGGTACGTGCCGGCATGGTGTTGGATCCCAAAGATTTTCGGTGGTCCAGCCATCGGCACCACATTGGGCTGGCCAGCGACAAACTGGTGAAACCCCATGCACTTTATTGGGCTTTGGGGGATACCCCTTTCGGTCGCGAGGCCAACTATGCCCAAATGGTTCAGTCGGGATTGAGTCTGAAGGAGCGTGAGGACCTGACTCGGTCGGCCATGACCGGCTGGGCCCTGGGTTCACACCAATTCATGACAAAGGTTCAGTCCAGTACCCCCAGAAGGGTTCAAAAAGAGCAGGCTGGACGCCCCATCAGCAATCCCAGAAAGTGATCTGTCCCCAATTAAATGGGTGTTGTAAAAAAACGACCATAAATTGGGGTCAGACCCCAATTAATTTTTTGGCATTGTTGTTGCGATGCGTTTATGATCTCAATCCCCCGTAAATACCCTAAGGAGCGCGCCATGACGACGGCTGCCGAAAAAGAATGGTTTGAACAATACGGCCTGTATGACCCGGCTCATGAACACGATGCTTGTGGCGTGGGTTTTGTGGCGCACATCAAAGGTCAGAAAAGCCATGCCATCGTGTCGCAAGCGCTGAAGATCCTGGAAAACCTGGATCACCGGGGTGCGGTGGGCGCGGACGCGCTGATGGGGGACGGAGCCGGTATCCTGATTCAGTTGCCCGATGCCCTTTACCGTGAAGAAATGGCCAAGCAAGGCGTTGAGTTGCCGCCCATGGGTGAATATGGCGTGGGCATGATCTTTTTGCCCAAGGAGCATGCCTCGCGCCTGGCGTGTGAACAAGAGATGGAGCGGGCGATCCGTGCCGAAGGCCAAGTGTTGCTGGGTTGGCGCGATGTGCCGATCAATCGCGACATGCCGATGTCGCCCACCGTGCGCGAGAAAGAGCCGATCATCCGCCAAGTGTTCATTGGTCGCGGCGCGGATGTGATTGTGCAAGATGCGCTGGAGCGCAAGCTTTATGTGATCCGCAAGACAGCCAGCGCAGCGATTCAGGGCCTGAAGCTCAAGCACAGCAAAGAATACTATGTGCCGAGCATGTCCAGCCGCACGGTGATTTACAAGGGCTTGTTGCTGGCCGATCAGGTGGGTACTTATTACCTGGATCTGCAAGACGCGCGTTGTGTTTCGGCCTTGGGTCTGGTGCACCAGCGTTTCTCCACCAACACCTTTCCGGAGTGGCCGCTTGCTCACCCTTACCGGTACGTGGCCCACAACGGCGAGATCAATACCGTCAAGGGCAATTACAACTGGATGAAGGCGCGCGAAGGCGTGATGTCGTCGCCGGTTTTGGGCGAGGACCTGAAAAAGCTGTACCCGATCAGTTTCCCCGATCAGTCGGACACGGCCACTTTTGACAACTGTCTGGAGCTGCTGACCATGTCGGGTTATCCGATCAGTCAGGCGGTGATGATGATGATCCCCGAGCCTTGGGAGCAGCACACCACCATGGACGAGCGGCGCAAGGCGTTTTATGAGTACCACGCCGCGATGATCGAGCCCTGGGATGGTCCTGCTTCGATTGTGTTCACCGATGGTCGCCAGATCGGGGCTACTCTGGATCGAAACGGTCTGCGTCCGTCGCGCTATTGCATCACCGACGACGACATGGTGATCATGGGCTCGGAGTCGGGTGTGTTGCCCGTGCCCGAGAGCAAGATCGTGCGCAAGTGGCGTTTGCAGCCCGGCAAGATGTTCCTGATCGATTTGGAACAGGGGCGCATGATCGACGACGAGGAGTTGAAGGCCAGCTTGTCCAGCACCAAGCCCTACAAGCAGTGGATTGAGAACTTGCGCGTCAAACTCGACGATGTGGCCCTGCCCGCCGGCCAAACGGCCACGATGCCGGAGGGGGCCAGTTTGCTGGACCGCCAGCAAGCTTTTGGGTTCACCCAGGAGGACATCAAGTTCCTGATGGCCCCCATGGCGGCCAACGGCGAAGAAGGCATTGGTTCGATGGGCAATGACAGCCCGCTGGCCGTGTTGTCGGACAAGAACAAGCCCTTGTACAACTACTTCAAACAGTTGTTTGCGCAGGTGACCAACCCGCCGATCGACCCGATCCGCGAAGCCATTGTGATGTCGCTGGTGTCGTTCATTGGCCCCAAGCCGAATTTGCTCGACATCAATCAGGTGAACCCGCCGATGCGGCTGGAAGTGAGTCAGCCCATCCTCGATTTCGAGGACATGGCCAAGTTGCGCGCGATCGCGCAAACCACGCAAGGCAAGTTCCGCAGCCACACACTGGACATCACTTACCCGATCCAGTGGGGCCGTGAAGGTGTGGAAGCCAAACTGGCTTCGTTGTGTGCCGAAGCCGTGGACGCGATCAAGGGCGGTCACAACATCCTCATCATCAGCGACCGTGGCGTGACTTCGACCCAGGTGGCTGTGCCGGCACTGCTGGCTTTGTCGGCGATCCATCAGCATTTGGTGCGTGAAGGTTTGCGCACCACGGCTGGCTTGGTGGTGGAGACCGGTACCGCCCGCGAGGTCCATCATTTTGGTGTCTTGGCGGGCTATGGCGCAGAAGCCGTGCACCCGTATTTGGCGATGGAAACCCTGCAGGCCATTCATCAGGAATTGCCCGGCGACTTGTCTGCCGAGAAGGCCATTTACAACTATGTGAAGGCGATTGGCAAAGGCCTTTCGAAGATCATGTCCAAGATGGGCGTGAGCACCTACATGTCCTATTGCGGTGCCCAGTTGTTTGAAGCGATTGGCATCAACAAGGAAACCATCGATCAGTATTTCACCGGCACCGCCAGTCGGGTCGAGGGCATCGGTGTGTTTGAAATGGCCGAGGAAGCCATTCGGATGCACAAAGCGGCCTTTGGAGACGATCCGGTTCTGGCCAGTATGCTCGATACCGGTGGCGAATACGCCTGGCGCGCACGTGGCGAAGAACACATGTGGACCCCGGATGCGATCGCCAAGTTGCAGCACAGCACGCGTTCGGGCAATTTCAACACCTACAAAGAATACGCCCAGATCATCAACGATCAGAACAAGCGCCACATGACCTTGCGCGGCCTGTTCGAGTTCAAGATCGATCCAGCGAAGGCAATTCCCCTGGAAAGTGTTGAGCCCGCTAGCGAGATCGTGAAACGTTTTGCCACCGGTGCCATGTCGTTGGGCTCGATTTCGACCGAAGCCCACGCTACCCTGGCTGTTGCCATGAACCGCATCGGCGGCAAGAGCAACACGGGTGAAGGCGGCGAAGATCCTGCCCGCTATCGCAATGAGCTCAAGGGCATTCCCATCAAGAAGGGTGAAACCCTGAAGTCGGTCATCGGCGAGCAACAGGTGGAAGTGGATTTGCCGTTGCAAGAGGGGGACAGCTTGCGTTCGCGCATCAAGCAGGTGGCCTCGGGCCGCTTTGGGGTGACTGCCGATTATTTGTCCAGCTCGGACCAGATCCAAATCAAGATGGCGCAAGGGGCCAAGCCCGGCGAAGGCGGCCAGTTGCCCGGTGGCAAGGTGTCCGAGTACATCGGCAAGCTGCGCTACAGCGTGCCCGGCGTCGGTCTGATTTCGCCCCCGCCGCACCACGACATCTATTCGATCGAAGACCTGGCCCAGCTGATCCATGACCTCAAAAACGTGGCACCCCACGCCAGCATCAGCGTCAAGCTGGTGTCCGAAGTGGGTGTGGGTACCATCGCTGCGGGCGTGGCCAAGTGCAAGAGCGATCACGTGGTGATTTCCGGTCACGATGGCGGCACGGGTGCCTCGCCCTGGTCGTCGATCAAGCACGCCGGCTCCCCCTGGGAAATCGGCTTGGCCGAAACCCAGCAGACGCTGGTGCTCAACCGCCTGCGCGGTCGCATTCGCGTGCAGGCCGATGGCCAGATGAAAACCGGCCGTGATGTCGCCATCGGCGCTTTGCTGGGTGCCGACGAATTCGGCTTCGCCACCGCACCGCTGGTCGTCGAGGGCTGCATCATGATGCGCAAGTGCCACTTGAACACCTGCCCGGTGGGCGTGGCGACCCAAGATCCTGCGCTGCGCAAAAAGTTTGCCGGCAAGCCCGAGCATGTCGTGAATTACTTCTTCTTTGTCGCCGAAGAAGTTCGCCAGATCATGGCCCAGTTGGGCATCGCCAAGTTTGACGATCTGATCGGTCGCAGCGACTTGCTCGACATGCGCAAAGGCATCGAGCACTGGAAGGCGCGTGGCCTGGACTTCAGCCGCTTGCTGGCGGTGCCCCAGGTCGGCCCCGAGGTGCCGGTGCGTCACGTCGACCTCCAGGACCATGGCCTGGAGAAGTCGCTGGACAATGTGCTGATCGCCAAGAGCCGCCCCGCCATCGACAAGGGCGAGAAGGTGCAGTTCATGGAGGCTGCCCGCAACGTCAACCGTTCGGTCGGCGCGATGCTGTCCGGTGCCATCACCAAGGTGCATCCCGAGGGCTTGCCGGACGACACCATCCGCATCCAGCTGGAGGGCACGGGCGGACAATCTTTTGGCGCTTTCTTGTGCAAGGGCGTCACCTTGTACCTGATCGGGGACGCCAACGACTACACCGGCAAAGGATTGTCGGGGGGGCGCGTGGTGGTGCGCCCCAGCCTGGATTTCCGGGGCGTGGCGGTGCAAAACATCATCGTGGGCAACACCGTCATGTATGGCGCCACCCGTGGCGAAGCGTATTTCGCCGGTGTGGCCGGTGAGCGTTTTGCAGTTCGTCTGTCTGGCGCGACCGCCGTGGTGGAAGGTACCGGTGACCATGGTTGTGAATACATGACCGGAGGCACCGTGGCTGTGTTGGGCAAGACCGGTCGCAACTTTGCCGCCGGCATGAGCGGCGGTTTGGCCTATGTCTACGATGAAGACGGTCAGTTCGCTCAGCGATGCAACACCGCCATGGTGGCGCTGGACAAGGTGCTGCCTGCGGCCGAGCAAGAAGCGCAACTGGAGCGCAAGTTCTGGCACAACGACCAAGCCGATGAGGTTCAGCTGAAGAAACTGCTCGAAGACCATTTCAAGTGGACCGGCAGCCGTCGCGCCCGCGAATTACTGGACGATTGGGCCAACGCCCGTGCCAAATTCGTCAAGGTTTTCCCGACCGAATACAAGCGTGCCTTGGGTGAAATCAACGCCCGCAAAGCGGCTCAACCGGTCACGGCCTGAGTCGTCAGCCAGTCAGCAAAGGAATCAACATGGGTAAAGTCACAGGCTTCATGGAGTTTGACCGCATCGAAGAGGGTTACGCCCCGGTGGTTGAGCGGGTCAAGAACTACAAAGAGTTCGTCATCGCCCTCGATGACCAGCAGGCCAAGGTGCAAGGCGCACGTTGCATGGATTGCGGCACGCCGTTTTGCAACAACGGCTGCCCGGTCAACAACATCATTCCCGATTTCAACGATCTGGTTTACCAGGGCGATTGGCGCAATGCCATCGAGGTGCTGCACAGCACCAACAACTTCCCCGAGTTCACCGGCCGGATTTGCCCGGCACCTTGCGAGGCTGCTTGCGTGGTCAATGTCAATGGCGATGCGGTCGGTATCAAGTCGATTGAGCACGCGATCATCGACCGCGCTTGGGCCGAAGGCTGGGTGCAACCCCGTCCGGCTGCGGTCAAAACCGGCAAGAAGGTCGCCATCGTCGGGTCTGGCCCTGCTGGCTTGGCAGCCGCCCAGCAATTGGCCCGAGCCGGGCACGATGTCACCGTTTTTGAGAAAAACGACCGGGTCGGCGGCTTGCTGCGCTACGGCATTCCCGACTTCAAGATGGAGAAGTCGCACATCGACCGCCGCGTCAAGCAGATGCAGGCCGAGGGCGTGACCTTCCGCACCGGGGTGCTGGTGGCCAGCCTGCCCGAAGGGGCCAAGGTCACCAACTGGGCGCAGGAAACTGTCAGTGCCGAGCAGTTGAAAAAGGAATTTGACGCTGTGCTGTTGGCCGGTGGCTCGGAGCAGTCGCGCGATTTGCCGGTCGATGGCCGTGATTTGAGCGGTGTGCACTTCGCCATGGAGTTTTTGCCGCAACAAAACAAGGTGGTGGCTGGCGACAAACTGAAAGATCAGTTGCGTGCCGACGGCAAGCATGTGATCGTGATCGGCGGCGGTGACACCGGCAGCGATTGCGTGGGCACCAGCACCCGCCATGGCGCCAAGAGCGTGACCCAATTCGAGGTCATGCCCATGCCGCCCGAGCAAGAGAACAAGCCGCTGGTCTGGCCGTATTGGCCGTTGAAGTTGCGCACCAGTTCCAGCCACGACGAGAGTCAGGAAAAGGGACTGCTCAAGCGCGAGTTCGCCATCTCCACCAAGGCTTTTTTGGGCAAAAACGGCAAACTGACCGGTCTGAAAACCGTCCACGTCGAAATGAAAGACGGCAAATTGGCCGAAGTCGCTGGCACCGAAAAAGAGTGGCCAGCCGATATGGTCTTGTTGGCCATGGGCTTCACCAACCCCATGGCCACGGTGCTCGAAGCCTTTGGCGTCGACAAGGATGGCCGTGGCAATGCGAAAGCCGGCACCGACGAAGGCACGGGCTACCGCACCAATGTGGACAAGGTGTTTGCTGCCGGTGACATGCGCCGTGGCCAGTCGCTGGTGGTTTGGGCCATCCGTGAAGGTCGCCAGGCGGCCCGCACGATCGACCAATACCTGATGGGCGAATCCCGCCTTCCCCGATAAGGGAATGGGGGAAATCAGGGATTCCCCTTAAAGGTTTAAAATCCAGACACGATTGAAAAGCCGGAATTCGTCCGGCTTTTCGCTCTGGAACACATGATCGCCAACGCCCCACTTGTCCAACTCAACGACCTGACCTTCGGGTACGGTGAACGTGTCATTCTCGACCGCCTCACGCTGTCGGTGCCACGGGGAAAAATCACGGCCCTCATGGGGGCTTCGGGGGGTGGCAAAACGACGGTGCTCCGTTTGATCGGAGGCCAATATCGGGCTCAGCAGGGGTCACTGAAATTCGATGGCCAGGAGGTGGGTGACCTGGACGCCAGTGGCTTGTACGCCATCCGTCGCCGCATGGGCATGCTCTACCAATTCGGGGCTTTGTTTACCGACCTGAGCGTCTTTGACAATGTGGCTTTTCCACTGCGCGAGCACACCAGTCTCAGCGAAGCGCTGATTCGCGACATCGTATTGATGAAACTCGAGGCTGTGGGTTTGCGCGGTGCGCGCGAACTCATGCCGGCAGAAATTTCCGGCGGTATGGCCAGACGGGTGGCCCTGGCTCGCGCCATCGCCCTGGACCCCGAGTTGATCATGTACGACGAGCCTTTTGCAGGTCTCGATCCCATTTCTTTGGGTACGGCGGCGCGCCTGATCCGTCAACTCAATGACACTTTGGGCTTGACCACCCTGTTGGTGTCGCATGACCTGGACGAAACCTTTCACATTGCGGATCAGGTCATCATTTTGGCCAATGGCCGTGTGGCGGCTCAGGGCACACCCGATGAAGTGCGGCACAGCAGCGATCCGCTGGTGCATCAATTCGTGACGGCTGCCGCCGATGGTCCCGTGCGGTTTCACCACCCTGCCCCTGATCGGGCCGCCGATTTTGGGCTGGGGGGTCGATCATGATGGACCATTTGGCCGCCATCGGTGCCGCCACCCGTCGCCAATTGGCCCAAATGGGTCATGCGGCGCGCCTTTTCTTCAAGTTGCTGGCGCTGGCAGGGCCGACTTTGCGGCGCTTTGGGCTGGTGCGAGACCAGATTCATTTTTTGGGCAACCACTCTCTGGCCATCATTTCGGTGTCGGGCCTGTTTGTCGGCTTTGTGCTGGGCTTGCAGGGTTACTACACCTTGCAGCGCTACGGCTCAGCGTCGGCTTTGGGGCTGTTGGTGGCGCTCAGTCTGGTGCGTGAATTGGGACCGGTGGTCACGGCCCTGTTGTTTGCCGGTCGCGCGGGTACATCGCTGACGGCCGAGATCGGGCTGATGAAAGCCGGAGAGCAACTCAGTGCCATGGACATGATGGCGGTCGACCCAGTCAAGCGCATTTTGGCCCCGCGTTTTTGGGCAGGCATCATCACCATGCCGATTTTGGCGGCGGTGTTCAGTGCCGTCGGTATTTTGGGCGGATGGGTGGTCGGTGTGATCATGATCGGGGTCGATCCCGGATCTTTTTGGGGCCAGATGCAAGGTGGAGTTGATGTCTGGAAAGACGTGGGCAATGGTGTCGTCAAGAGTCTGGTGTTTGGCATCACCGTGACATTCATCGCGGTGTTGCAAGGCTATGAGGCCCAAGCCACTCCCGAGGGCGTGTCCCGAGCCACCACCCGAACCGTGGTCGTGGCGTCTTTGGCAGTGTTGGGACTCGATTTCATCCTGACCGCTTTGATGTTCAGCATTTGAAAGGAAAGCGCGAATGCAACGCTCTCGAAATGATGTGTGGGTGGGCCTGCTGGTGGTGCTGGGCGCCTTGGCCTTGTTGTTTCTGGCGCTGAAATCAGCCAATTTGCTCAGCCTCAGTTTCCAGTCCACCTATGAGGTATCTGCTCGCTTTGACAACATCGGTGGCCTCAAGCCGCAAGCCGCCATCAAAAGTGCCGGTGTGGTGGTGGGGCGCGTCAAGAGCATCGGTTTTGACGACCAGTCCTTCCAGGCGGTGGTGCACATGTCGATCGAAGATCGTTACAAGTTTCCGAAAGACAGTTCTTTGAAAATCCTCACCAGCGGCTTGCTGGGCGAGCAATACATCGGCATCGAGGCGGGTGCGGATGACAAAAATCTGGTGGCTGGGGATCGCTTGCAGCAAACCCAGTCTGCGGTGGTGTTGGAGAATCTGATCAGTCAATTTTTGTACAACAAGGCGGCTGAGCCCGCTGCCAATTCCGGGAAATGATGATGCGTTTTTTGCTGTCCACGCTACTTTGGGGGGTTGTTGGCCTCGGATCGGCTTGGGCGCAAGCAACTGTCCCCAATCCGGATCCCTGGGAATCGTTCAATCGCAAGGTGTTCGGTTTCAACGAGGCCATCGATCGGGCTGCAATACAACCCGTGGCTCGAACCTACCGCAACAATGTCCCCCGTCCGATCCAAACCGGCGTCTCCAATTTCTTTGGTAACTTGCGTGACTTGTGGTCCGGCATCAACAGCGCCTTGCAGGCCAAACCCGGGGCTGCGATCGAAAACACGGGCCGATTTCTGATCAACACCACCATCGGCATTTATGGTGTGTTCGATGTTGCCACCCATCTCGGGCTGGAGCGGCATTCTGAAGATTTTGGTCAGACGCTGGGTCGCTGGGGTGTCCCCACAGGTCCTTATTTGGTGTTGCCCTTGTTGGGCCCTTCGAATGTCCGTGACGGCATCGGCCTGATTCCGGACAGCCGAGCCAATCTGCTCAATCAGGTGGATGATGTGTCCGATCGCAATACCTTGTGGGTCAGCAGTTTGGTGGACCGTCGAGCGCAATTGCTCAGGATCACCGACGAGGTCGATCGGATGGCGCTGGATAAATACACTTTCACGCGGGATGCCTTTTTGCAAAAGCGCTTGAATGACGTGTACGACGGCAACCCGCCCGACCCCCTCTCTGTCGACGATGCATCCGCCACTGCAAGTCCAACCCAACCCTGACATCAGAGACCAGACATGAATTTTTTTCAATTCACCCGCCGCACGTGCCTGTTGGCTGCGTTGTGCCTGGGGCTGACCCCGGCCCAGGCGTACGCGCAGGAAGCGCCCGATGCCTTCATCAAGCGCCTGACCACCGAACTGCTCGACACGGTCAAGAATGATCCGGCCCTGAGGGCGGGTGATCCCCAGCGTTTGTCGCAGTTGGTGGACCAAAAAGTGATGCCTCATTTGAATTTTCCACGCATGACGGCATCGGCGGTGGGGCCCGCTTGGCGTCAGGCCAGTTCCGAGCAACGCGTGCGCTTGCAAGACGAATTCAAGGCTTTGCTGATTCGCACCTATTCAGGGGCCGTTTCTCAGGTTAAAGACCACAATGTGGTGGTCAAGCCGATGCGCACCAACCCCCAGGACACCGAAGTCCTTGTGCGCACCGAAGTCAAAGGCGGGGCCGAACCGGTGCCCATCGATTACCGCCTGGAGAAGGCCACCGAAGCTGCCAGTGGGTGGCGCATCTACAACCTGAACGTGGCCGGCATCTGGCTGGTCGACACCTATCGCACGCAGTTCAGCCAGGAAATCAACGCCAAGGGCATTGACGGCCTGATTGCCGCACTGGCTGATCGCAACAAAGCTGTCGCCCGCAAATGAGTGCCACTTCGCTCCGATTGGCTTTGCCTGCCACTCTCAAACATTCCCAAGTGATGTCTTGGCTCGAGGGGTTGGCTTTGCAGCCGGGGCAAACGCACCAACTCGATGCCAGCGCTTTGCAATCCTTTGATTCTTCGGCCTTGGCCGGCCTGATGGAGTTGCGCCGTCGGGCGCAGGCGGCCGGTGCCCGACTGGAGGTGGTGGGCTTGCCCGATCGGGTGCGCGGCCTGGCGCAAGTTTATGGCGTGCTTGATCTGATTTGAAAGTCCCATAGACCCATGCCTGCTGTTTCCTTTCAGTCTGTCTCTAAAACTTATCTCACCGGAAAAGGCCCTTTCGAGGCCCTGAAATCCGTGAGTTTTGACATCGAAGAGGGCGAATTTTTTGGTCTTCTTGGTCCCAATGGCGCTGGCAAGACCACCCTCATCAGCATTTTGGCCGGCTTGAACCGGGCCAGTGCGGGGCGTGTGTTGGTGCGGGGACATGACGTCGCACGCGAGCCTGCCCGGGCCCGTCAATTGTTGGGGGTGGTGCCACAAGAACTGGTCTTTGACCCCTTTTTCAATGTCCGAGAAGCCCTGCGCTTTCAGTCCGGTTACTTTGGCGTGACCGATAACGGGGCCTGGATCGATGAACTGCTCGAAGGGTTGGGGTTGGCCGACAAGGCCAACCACAACATGCGTCAACTCTCGGGCGGCATGAAGCGACGGGTTCTGGTGGCTCAGGCCCTGGTGCACAAGCCACCCGTCATTGTGCTCGATGAGCCCACCGCCGGGGTCGATGTCGAGTTGCGCCAGACCCTGTGGCAGTTCATCGCCCGACTCAACCGTGAGGGCCACACGGTGCTCTTGACCACCCACTACCTCGAAGAAGCCGAAGCCCTGTGCGGACGCATCGCCATGCTCAAACAGGGGCAAGTGGTGGCCTTGCAGCGCACCAGTGATTTGCTCAAGGCCGCCTCCAGCAATGTGTTGCGCTTCAAACTTGATGCAGCTTTGCCCGATGCTTTGGCCCGACAGGCCAGAGTGACCGGGCGCATCGTTCAGTTTCCGGCCCACAACGCTGCAGAGATCGAACATTACCTGGCTGCCGTGCGCGAGGCCGGTTTGCAGGCCGAGGATGTCGAGATTCGAAAGGCCGATCTGGAAGACGTTTTTCTGGATGTGATGGCGCGTGCCGGCAAAAGCCAGGAGGTCGTATGACCGGATGGCAAGCCCTGTTCACCAAAGAGGTGTTGCGTTTTTGGAAGGTGAGTTTCCAGACCATCGCCGCGCCCGTCTTGACGGCTTGTTTGTACCTGCTGATTTTTGGTCATGTCCTCGAAGACAAAGTCCAGGTTTACGAGCAAGTCAGCTACACCGCGTTTTTGGTTCCAGGCCTGGTCATGATGAGCGTGCTCCAAAACGCCTTTGCCAATAGTTCGTCGTCGATCATCCAATCCAAGATCATGGGCAACCTGATCTTCATTTTGCTCACCCCGCTCAGTCACCGCAGCTGGTTCATCGCCTACGTCGGTTCCTCCGTCGTGCGAGGCTTGGCGGTGGGTCTGGGCGTGCTGTTGGTCACGGCCTGGGTTGTGCCTTTGCAAATGGTGGCCCCGTGGTGGATTCTGGTTTTTGCCGTGTTGGGTGCCGCCATGCTCGGCACCCTGGGTTTGATCGCAGGGTTGTGGGCTGAAAAATTCGACCAAATGGCGGCGTTTCAGAACTTTGTCATCATGCCCATGACGTTTCTCAGCGGTGTCTTCTATTCCATTCATTCGCTGCCCGAGTTCTGGCAGGTGGCGAGCCATTTCAACCCGTTTTTCTACATGATCGATGGCTTTCGCTTTGGCTTTTTCGGCGCCAGTGACGTCTCCCCCTGGCTCAGCCTGGGGCTGGTGGGCGCGGCCTGGTTGGCGGTGTCGGCTTTGGCCCTGCACTTGTTGCGCATCGGTTACAAAATCAGAGGCTGATTCCCATGGATGCAAACCAACTGAAACAACTCATTGCAGCGGTCCTGCCTTGTGAACACATCGAGGTCGAGGGCGACGGCCGGCATTGGTACGCCACCCTGGTGAGCCCGGCTTTTGACGGCTTGAGCCGGATCAAGCGCCACCAGATGGTCTACGCCACGCTGGGCCAACGCATGCACACCGACGAGGTGCACGCCTTGTCCATGAAAACCTACACCCCCACCGAGTGGGCACAACAACACTGAATCCATGGACAAACTGCTCATTCGCGGCGGCAAGCCTCTGCATGGCGAGATGATCGTCTCCGGGGCCAAAAATGCCGCTTTGCCCGAGTTGTGCGCCGCTTTGCTCACGACCGAACCCGTGACCCTGCGCAATGTGCCCAAGCTGCAAGACATCGCCACCATGTCCAAGCTGATTCGCCACATGGGGGTAGAGGTGCAGGCCGAGGGCGAGGACATGCGCCTGTGCGCCCAGGCCCTGACCCGGCCCGAAGCACCCTACGACCTGGTCAAAACCATGCGGGCGTCGGTGTTGGTGCTGGGACCCTTGCTGGCCCGTCTGGGGCAGGCTCGGGTGTCCCTGCCCGGTGGGTGCGCCATCGGCTCGCGCCCGGTGGACCAGCACATCAAGGGGCTGCAAGCCATGGGCGCGCAGATCGATGTCGAGCACGGCTACATGGTGGCCCGCCTGGCGTCGGGACGCGACCGGCTCAAAGGTGCGCGCATCACCACCGACATGGTGACCGTCACGGGGACCGAAAACTTCATGATGGCCGCCTGTCTGGCTCAAGGTGAAAGCATTTTGGAGAACGCCGCCCAAGAGCCTGAAATCCCCGACTTGGCCGAAATGCTGATCGCCATGGGCGCTCGCATCGAGGGACACGGCACCAGCAAAATTCGCATCCAGGGCGTGGAGCGTCTGCACGCTGCCGACCACCGGGTGGTGGCCGACCGGATTGAAGCCGGCACCTTCTTGTGTGCGGTCGCGGCCACCGGGGGCGATGTGGTTTTGCGACATGCCCGTGCCGATCACCTGGAAGCGGTGATTGAAAAACTGCAGGCCGCCGGTGCCCAGATTGAATCGGGCCCGGATCACATCCGGATCCGCAGCCAGGGTCGCTTGCAGGCGCAGAGCTTTCGCACCACCGAATACCCCGGTTTCCCGACCGACATGCAAGCGCAGTTCATGGCGCTCAATTGCATCGCCCACGGGACCAGCAAAGTCACCGAGACCATCTTTGAAAACCGCTTCATGCACGTGAATGAACTGGTGCGTTTGGGTGCGCACATCCAGATCGATGGCAAAGTGGCCATGGTTGAAGGCGTGCCACAACTCTCGGGTGCCACCGTCATGGCGACCGATTTGCGCGCCTCGGCCAGTCTGGTGATCGCCGGCTTGGTGGCCGATGGCGAGACCACCGTCGACCGCATTTACCACCTGGATCACGGTTACGATCGCATGGAAGCCAAGCTCAGGACTCTGGGCGCCGACATCGAAAGAATCAAATGATCACGCTGGCCCTGTCCAAAGGACGCATCTTTGACGAAACCTTGCCCCTTCTGAAGGCGGCGGGCATCGAGGTGCTCGAAGACCCCGAAAAATCACGCAAGCTGATTTTGCCCACCAACCAGGCCGATGTGCGTGTGGTACTGGTGCGTGCCAGCGATGTGCCCACCTATGTCCAGTATGGCGGAGCCGATCTGGGTGTCACCGGCCTGGACACGCTGATCGAGCACGGCAGTCAAGGCTTGTACCAACCGCTGGATCTGCAAATCGCACGTTGTCGCATGAGCGTGGCTGTGCCGGCAGGCTTTGACTACGCCGGTGCGGTGCGCCAGGGCTCGCGACTGAAAGTGGCGACCAAATACGTGGCCATCGCGCGCGACTTCTTTGCCACCAAGGGAGTGCACGTCGATCTGGTCAAACTCTACGGCAGCATGGAGTTGGCGCCTTTGACCGGCATGGCCGATGCCATCGTGGATCTGGTCTCGACCGGCAGCACTTTGAAGGCCAATCACCTGATTGAAGTCGAACGCATCATGGACATCAGCTCGCGTCTGGTGGTCAACCAGGCTTCGCTCAAACTCAAACAGGGGCCCATTCGTCGCCTGATTCAGGCGTTCGAGGCCGCTTTATCCCCCCAAAGCTGAACACCATGGCCCAACCTCTGCGACTCTCCACCGCCGCCGCCGACTTTGAAACCGCGTTCAAGGCGCGCCTGCATTGGTCCGCCGATACCGATGCCGCCATCGAGCAGCGCGTGGCCGACATTTTGGCCGACGTGCGCGTGCGTGGCGATGCCGCTGTGCTCGAATACACCCAACGCTTCGATGGCCTGAGTGTGGCTGACATGAGCGCGCTTGAATTGGGTGCGGCCGAACTCAAGGCGGCTTTTGATGGCCTGCCGGTGGCACAAAAGCAGGCTTTGCAAACCGCAGCCGCACGCGTGCGCAGCTACCACGAGGCCCAAAAGAAAGCCAGCGGCGAGAGCTGGACTTACCGTGACGCTGACGGTACGCTGTTGGGCCAAAAGGTGACCCCCTTGGACCGGGTAGGCATCTATGTACCCGGAGGCAAGGCCGCTTATCCTTCTAGCGTGCTCATGAATGCCATCCCGGCTCATGTGGCCGGTGTGGCCGAGATCATCATGGTCGTGCCCACCCCTCGCGGCGAAAAGAACCCGCTGGTGCTGGCTGCCGCCCATGTGGCAGGCGTGACGCGTGCGTTCACCATCGGTGGGTCACAAGCCGTGGCGGCGCTGGCCTATGGCACGGCGACCGTGCCCGCCGTGGACAAAATCACCGGCCCCGGCAACGCTTATGTCGCCGCCGCCAAACGCCGGGTGTTTGGCACCGTGGGCATCGACATGATCGCCGGACCGAGCGAAATTTTGGTCTTGGCCGATGGCAGCACACCGGCCGACTGGGTTGCCATGGACCTGTTCAGCCAAGCCGAGCACGACGAATTGGCGCAAAGCATTTTGTTGTGCCCCGATGCCGCTTACATCGATCGCGTGCAGGCCGAGATTGATCGCCTGTTGCCCGGCATGCCCCGGCGCGAGATCATTCAAAAATCGCTGGATGGCCGCGGGGCGCTGATACTGACTCGCAGCATGGAAGAGGCCTGCGAAATTTCCAACCGCATCGCCCCCGAGCACCTCGAAATTTCCAGCTCTGAGCCCGAACGCTGGGAGCCCCTGTTGCGTCACGCCGGTGCGATTTTCATGGGGGCGTACACCAGCGAATCGCTGGGCGACTACTGCGCCGGACCCAACCACGTGCTGCCCACCAGTGGCACCGCACGTTTTTCATCGCCGTTGGGGGTGTACGACTTCCAAAAGCGCAGCAGCCTCATTCAGGTCAGCGAAGCCGGGGCTCAAACCCTGGGTCAAGTCGCCTCGGTGCTGGCGCATGGCGAAGGCTTGCAAGCCCACGCCATGGCCGCTGAATTCCGCTTGAAAAAATAATTGGGGTCTCAATAATTGGGGTCTGACCCCAATTAATGGTTGTTTTTTTGCTACGGGCAAATCATTGGGGACAGGTCAACCGGGCAAGGCTGTTGGTCGGCGCGAAAAAGTGCATTGTTAAATTGGGGTCTGACCCCAATTAAATGACCCCAATTAGGTGATGCCGATCAAACGATGTCGCGCAAGGCGGCGGTGAGGGCGGCGCATTGCTCGGGGGTGCCGACGGTGATGCGCAAGAAGTCGGAGATGCGTTCGGGTTTGGCGAAGTGGCGCACGATGATGGCACGCTCGCGCAAGGCTTGAGCCAATGACGCACCCCGATGCTTGGGGTGACGGGCAAAGACGAAGTTGGCTGTCGAGGGCAAGACCTCAAAGCCCAGCTGGTGCAGGTCGGACACCAGTTGGGCGCGGATTTGGATCACGCGCGCGCAACTGGCTTTGAAGTGTGCGTCGTCTTGCACCGAGGCCAGGGCACCGGCCAGTGCCAGCCGGTCCATGGGGTAAGAGTTGAAGCTGTTTTTGACGCGCTCCAGTCCTTCGATGAGTTCGGCCGAACCCAAGGCATAGCCGACCCGCAAACCAGCCAAAGACCGGCTTTTGGAAAAGGTGTGACAAACCAGCAAATTGGGGTAACGATCGATCAGGCATACCGCGCTTTGACCGCCGAAGTCGACATAGGCCTCGTCGACCAGCACCACCGCTTGCGGGTTGGCGGCGATCAGCCGCTCGACCTCGGCCAGCGGCATTTGCAAACCCGTGGGTGCGTTGGGGTTGGGGAAAATGATGGCCCCGGCGGCTTGGCCATCGCGCGGCAAATAGTCGTCCACCCGAATCGAAAAATCGTTGGCCAGGGGGACGGCCCGGTGCTCGATGCCGTAGAGGCCGCAGTAGACCGGGTAAAAACTGTAGGTGATGTCGGGGAACCACAGACCGCCCGGGCGGTTGAGCAAGGCCATGAAGGCATGCGCCAGCACTTCGTCCGAGCCGTTGCCAACGAACACTTGCCTGGGTTGCAAACCGTGGTGTTGAGCCAGGGCGTGTTTGAGGGCGTCGGCGTTCGGGTCGGGGTACAGGCGCAAGCCGTCGTCGGTGGCGGCACGGATGGCGTCCAACACCTTGGGCGAGGGGCCGTAAGGATGTTCATTGGTGTTGAGCTTGACCAGCTTGCTCAGTTTGGGCTGTTCGCCCGGCACATAGGGGGTCAGGCCGTGCACCACGGCACTCCAGTATTGGCTCATAAGTGTGTTGTCAGGTCATGGCGAAAAGCCCCCGTTGACGCGGCTTTCCAGAGTGTCGATGGTATCATGGGCGCTCATTCATTCACCCCAATCAGCCCATGCGGCAAGCCGAAATCACCCGCAACACCCAAGAGACCCGGATCACGGTCAAGCTCAATCTGGATGGCACCGGCCGCTCCAGCCTGTCGACCGGCATCGGTTTCTTCGACCACATGCTCGACCAGATCGCCCGCCACGGTTTGATCGATCTGGATGTACAAGCCCAAGGTGATTTGCACATCGATGGTCACCACACGGTCGAAGATGTGGGTATTGCCATCGGCCAGGCGCTGGCCCAGGCCATCGGCGACAAAAAGGGCATCCGCCGCTACGGTCATGCTTATGTGCCGCTCGACGAGGCCTTGAGCCGGGTGGTGATCGATTTTTCGGGGCGTCCGGGTCTGACCATGGATGTGCCTTTCAGCAGCGGCATGATCGGCACCTTCGATGCCCAGCTGACCTATGAGTTTTTTCAGGGCCTGGTCAACCACGCCTTCATCACGGTGCACATCGACAACCTGCGTGGGCACAACGCCCACCACCAGGCCGAGACCGTGTTCAAGGCCTTTGGCCGCGCTTTGCGCATGGCCGCTGAGCCCGATGCGCGCGCCGCCGGCACGATCCCGTCGACCAAAGGCAGCCTCTGACAGCGCAACAGCCATGAACACGGTGGCGGTCATTGATTACGGCATGGGAAACCTGCGCTCGGTCGCGCAGGCGGTGCTCAGTGCCGCCCATCATCATGGTGCGCAGGCCATCATCACCGCCGACCCCGATCAGGTGCGCCGTGCCCAGCGCGTGGTGTTGCCGGGGCAGGGCGCGATGCCCGACTGCATGCGCGAGTTGCGCGACTCGGGCCTGCTTGAAGCCGTGCTCGAGGCCGCCGCGACCAAGCCCCTGTTCGGGGTTTGCGTCGGCATGCAGATGCTGCTCGACAGCAGCGCCGAATCGCACACCGACCAGCCCACCCCCTGTCTGGGTTTGATCCCCGGCCGGGTGGTGCGCTTTGAACTCGAGGGCCAGCAACAGCCCGACGGCTCGCGCTACAAGGTGCCGCAGATGGGCTGGAACGAGGTTTGGCAAACCCGGCCGCACCCGATCTGGCAAGGCGTCCCCGACGGGGCCCATTTTTACTTTGTACACAGTTTTTACGCCAAACCGTCGGATGCGCGCCACATTGCGGGTGAAACCGACTATGGCTTGCGCTTTACCTCGGCGGTCTGCCGCGATAATATTTTTGCAACGCAGTTTCACCCAGAAAAGAGCGCCGACCTTGGACTGGCCCTTTACCGCAACTTTCTTGCCTGGAACCCCTGAGTTCACGACCCTGCTTTGCCCTGTTTCGGGCCCACTTCATACATCATTCTTCTGATCCCTGCCATCGACCTGAAAGACGGACAGTGTGTGCGCCTCAAACAAGGCGACATGGACCAATCGACCACCTTCAGTGAAAACCCCGCCGACATGGCCCTGAACTGGGTCAACAAGGGGGCACGGCGTTTGCACCTGGTGGACCTCAATGGCGCCTTTGCCGGCAAACCGCAAAACTACAGCGCCATCAAGTCCATTTTGAAAGCCGTCGGCGACGACATTCCGGTGCAGTTGGGTGGCGGCATCCGCGATCTGGACACCATTGAAAAATACATCGACGGCGGCATCCGCTATGTGATCATCGGCACGGCGGCGGTCAAGAACCCCGGTTTCTTGAAAGACGCCTGCAGCGCTTTTGGCGGGCACATCATCGTCGGGCTGGACGCCAAAGACGGCAAGGTGGCCACCGACGGCTGGAGCAAGCTGACCGGTCACGAGGTGGTGGACTTGGCGCGCAAGTTCGAGGATTACGGCGTTGAATCCATCATCTACACCGACATCGGGCGCGACGGCATGTTGTCGGGCATCAACATCGATGCCACCGTCAAGCTGGCGCAGGCGCTGACCATTCCGGTCATCGCCTCTGGCGGTTTGGCCGGCATCGCCGACATTGAAAAACTCTGCGCGGTGCAAGACGAAGGCATTGAGGGCGTGATTTGCGGTCGCGCCATCTACACCGGCGACCTCGACTTCGAAGCGGGTCAGGCGCGGGCCGACGAGCTGGACGAAGCCTGATGCTGGCCAAACGCATCATCCCGTGTCTGGATGTCACGGGGGGCCGTGTGGTCAAGGGTGTCAATTTTGTCGAATTGCGTGACGCCGGGGACCCGGTCGAGATTGCGGCGCGATACAACGAGCAGGGCGCCGACGAACTGACGTTTTTGGACATCACCGCCACCAGCGATGGGCGCGATCTGATTTTGCACATCATCGAAGCCGTGGCCTCGCAGGTGTTCATCCCCCTGACAGTGGGCGGTGGCGTGCGCACGGTCGAAGACGTGCGCCGTTTGCTCAACGCTGGCGCCGACAAAACCAGTTTCAATTCGGCGGCCATCGCCAACCCGCAAGTCATTCGTGATGCTTCGGCCAAATACGGGTCGCAGTGCATCGTGGTGGCCATCGACGCCAAGCGTCGCAATGCGCAAGATGAGCAACGCCTGAATGCCCATGGGCAAGCCATGGGGCCGGGCTGGGATGTCTACAGCCACGGCGGGCGCAAAAATGTCGGGCTCGATGCCGTGGCTTGGGCGCGTCAAATGGCCGAGCATGGGGCGGGCGAGATTTTGTTGACCAGCATGGACCGGGACGGCACCAAAAGCGGCTTTGACCTGGCCCTGACCCGCGCCGTGGCCGATGCGGTGCCCGTGCCCGTCATCGCCTCGGGTGGCGTGGGCAACCTGGACCACTTGGCCGATGGCGTGCAGCAGGGTGGGGCGGATGCCGTGCTGGCCGCCAGCATCTTCCATTACGGCGAGTACACCGTGGCCCAGGCCAAAGCCCGCATGGCCGAGCGCGGGATTCCGGTTCGTCTCTGAGCGCTGGTGGCACAATCGAGGTATGAATACACCAACGTTGGGTTGGCTCGATGCTGTCCGATGGGACGCCCAAGGCCTGGTCCCCGTGATCGCCCAAGAACGCGACACGGGCGATGTGCTCATGTTCGCCTGGATGAACCGCGAGGCCTTGCAAAAGACCGCCGAATTGAAGCGCGCGGTTTATTTCAGCCGCTCGCGCCACAAGCTGTGGTTCAAGGGCGAAGAGTCGGGCCATGTGCAGCAGGTGCACGACATCCGGCTGGACTGCGACAACGACGTGGTGCTGCTCAAGGTCACCCAGTTGGGTCACGAGCCCGGCATCGCCTGCCACACCGGCCGCCACAGCTGTTTCTATCAAAGCCTGCAAGGCCAAGTCTGGCAAACGGTCGAGCCTGTGCTGAAAGACCCCGAAAGCATCTACAAATGAACGCACCCACCCCCGCCCAAGACACCCTGGCCCGACTGGCCCAGGTGATCGAGAGCCGCAAGCCCGCCAACGGCGGCGACCCGGAAAAAAGTTATGTCGCCCGCCTGTTGCACAAAGGCCCTGACGCCGTGCTGAAAAAAATCGGCGAAGAAGCCACCGAGACTGTCATGGCCGCCAAAGACGCGGCCCATGGCGGCGACAAAGCGCATTTGGTCTGCGAAATGGCCGACTTGTGGTTTCATTGCATGATCGCCCTGGCCCAGCACGGCCTGACCCCGCAACAGGTCATCGATGAGTTGGCGCGCCGCGAGGGCCTGAGCGGCCTGGAGGAAAAGGCCTTGCGCAAGGCGCAAGACCGCGAAGCCAACGAGCAAGCCTGATCTCACTTTTGTCGCAAAACGCCCACCATGAACGCATCCCCCGACTGTATTTTTTGCAAAATCGTGGCCGGCCAGATCCCGTCCAAAAAGGTCTTTGAGGACGAAGACGTCCTGGCCTTTCACGACATCAACCCCTGGGCCCCGGTGCATTTTCTGATCATCCCCAAGGTGCACATCGTGTCGCTGGCCCATGTCGGGCCCGATCATCAGGGCTTGTTGGGCAAAATCCTGACCCTGGCCCCCAAGTTGGCCCTGGAGCAGGGGGCCAACCCGTATCCGGACGGGGGTTTCCGGCTGGTGACCAACACCGGCAAAGAGGGGGGACAAGAGGTGCATCACCTGCATTTCCATGTCATGGGCGGCCCCCGGCCCTGGTTGCGCGGATAACCCCAAGTCGTAATCCCCCAACGCCTGTTGGGGCAGGCACTGGGCTAGAATGATCAGCCCTGCAAAGGAGAAATACCATGGGTTCATTTTCGATCTGGCATTGGCTGATCGTGTTGCTGATCATCGTGCTGATTTTTGGCACCAAAAAACTCAAGAACATCGGCTCTGACCTGGGCGGAGCGGTCAAGGGTTTCAAAGACGGCATGAAAGAAGGCGGTACCACCGAACAACAACAGGCGGCAGCCCAGGTGCAAGCGCCGGCTGAAGCCAAGACCACGATCGACGTCGAGGCCAAAACCAAGAACTGATGTTCTGGCCCAGCGCGCATGATTGATCTCGGCCTGTCCAAAATGATGCTGATCGGGGTGGTCGCCCTGGTTGTCATCGGACCCGAAAAATTGCCTCGCGTGGCGCGCACGGTGGGTGCCCTGCTGGGCAAGGCCCAGCGCTATGTGGCCGATGTCAAAGCCGAGGTCAATCGCTCGATGGACCTGGAAGAGTTGCGCAAGATGAAAGAGAACGTCGAGACTGCGGCGCAGGATGTCCAAAATTCGGTGCAAACCGCGGCCACTGATTTCGAGCGCGATTGGCAAGAGACCACGGCGGGGCTGACCGAATCCAGTGTCGAACCCCTGAGCACTCCCGTTCCAGAATACAAAAATCCGGGTAAAAACTGGCGCCTCAAGCGGGGTGCCGTGCCCCGGTGGTACAAAACGCGCAACGGGGTTCGCACCCACGCGCTTTCGGGCGCTGCCCGGGTGGCCCGCCACCGCCCCAAGCCGATGATCACCCGCACCTGAACATGAGCGCTCCCCCCCCCAATCCGGAAGACGAACTGGCTGGTACCGAGCAGCCTTTCGTGGCCCATTTGGTCGAGTTGCGTGACCGCATCATCAAGGCTTTCATCGCGATTGCGCTCGCCTGTGCGGCCTTGGCCATCTATCCCGGCCCGGGCGAGCTGTATGACATCCTGGCTCAGCCTTTGGTGGCGCATTTGCCCGAAGGTGCGACCCTGATCGCCACCTCGGTCATCTCGCCTTTTTTGGTGCCACTGAAGATTTTGTTGATGGCGGCGTTTTTGATCGCATTGCCGGTGGTGCTCTACCAGGTCTGGATGTTTGTTGCCCCGGGTCTTTACTCGCACGAGAAGAAACTGGTGTTGCCGCTGGTCGTCTCCAGCACGATTTTGTTTTTGGTGGGCGTGGCCTTTTGCTATTTTTTCGTATTCGGTCAGGTCTTCAAATTCATCCAGAGTTTTGCCCCCAAAAGCATCACCGCCGCCCCTGACATCGAGGCCTATCTGGGCTTTGTGCTCAGCATGTTTTTGGCTTTTGGCCTGGCCTTCGAGGTGCCCATCGTGGTGGTGGTGCTCGCGCGCCTGGGCATGGTGACCATTGAGAAACTGCAGGCCTTCCGGTCGTATTTCATTGTTTTGGCCTTTGTCATTGCCGCCATCGTGACCCCGCCCGACGTCGTCTCGCAGTTGGCGCTGGCCATCCCGATGTGCATTTTGTACGAACTGGGCATCATCGCGGCCAAAGTGTTCATCAAGCACACCCAGCCGCCTGCTGACAAGGACGAGGCGGCGACGGAGACCACCCCATGAAACGCCTTTGGCTGCTGTTCACGCAAGCAGTCACGGTGATGCTTGCGATCTGGTTTGTGGTGGCTACCTTGAAGCCGCAATGGCTGGATGGCTACGCCGGTCGACCCGGCCTGACCTTGCTCGAAGCCAATACCCCCGTGACCCCGGTGGCACCCGGTAGCCTGAGCCCGGCTGCCCGCAAAGCAGCGCCAGCGGTGGTCAGCATCAACACCTCCAAAGCCAATGGCCGTCACCCGCAGGCGGCGGATCCCTGGTTTCGGTTTTTCTTCGGCGATGGCCCGAGCGAACCCCAATCGGGCCTGGGCAGTGGTGTGATCGTCAGCCCCGAAGGTTACATCCTGACCAACAACCATGTGATCGAAGGCGCCGACGAGATTGAAGTTGTGCTGAGTGATCGGCGTCGCTCGCGTGCCCAGGTGATCGGGACCGACCCCGACACCGACCTGGCGGTCTTGCGCATCAATCTCGAACGCTTGCCGGTGATCACCTGGGGCAAATCCGAGCAATTGCATGTGGGGGACCAGGTCCTGGCCATTGGCAACCCGTTCGGCGTGGGTCAGACCGTGACCAGCGGCATCGTGTCTGCCCTGGGGCGCAGCCAATTGGGCATCAATACTTTCGAGAATTTCATTCAGACCGATGCCGCCATCAACCCCGGCAATTCGGGCGGTGCACTGGTCGACATCCATGGCAGCCTGATGGGCATCAACACCGCCATTTACTCCCGTTCGGGCGGCAGCATGGGGATTGGTTTTGCCATTCCGGCGCAAACCGCCCGCCAGGTGCTCGAGGGCCTGATCACCGATGGCGCCGTGACGCGCGGCTGGATCGGCGTCGAGCCTCAGGACCTCAGTCCGGAATTGGCGCAAAACTTTGGCCTGCCCATGCGCGAGGCGGTGGTGGTCACGGGTGTTTTACAAAGCGGTCCGGCTTCGCGGGCCGGCATCCAGCCGGGCGACGCATTGCTCAGCGTGGGCACCACAGCGGTGACCAACGTCAGCGAATTGCTGGGGGCGGTGGCCGCTCTCAAGCCCGGCGAACCCGCGCCCTTCAAGGTGTTGCGCGGCCAGCGCGAAATCGAAATCTCCGTCACACCGGCCAAACGCCCCAAACCCCATGCCCAACGCAACCGTTGATGCCTGCGAGCGCGACCATCTGCTGCGCGCCGCCGATGCCTTGCTGCAGCCCGCTCGCTTCAAAGACTATGGCCCCAACGGTTTGCAGGTCGAGGGCAAACCCCGCATCCGCAAGCTGGTTTCGGGCGTCACCGCCAGCCTGGCCCTGATCGACGCCGCCATCGAGCACGACGCGGACGCGATCTTCGTCCATCACGGCCTGTTTTGGCGGGGGCAGGATGGCCGCGTGACCGGCTGGATGAAGCAACGCTTGTCCCGTTTGCTGGCACACGACATCAATCTGCTGGCCTATCATTTGCCCCTTGATGCCCACCCCGAGTTGGGCAACAACGCCCAGTTGGGACTGCGCCTGGGGCTGAGCGTGCAGGGTCGTTTTGGGGATCAGGATCTGGGACTTTGGGGAGAACCGCCAAACCCCGATCCAGCGCATTTCCTGGGTCTGCTCGAGCGCGAGCTGGGGCGCACTCCGCTGGTGGTGCAATCCGATCCGCAACGCCCCTGGCGACGGATCGGCTGGTGCTCGGGTGGGGCGCAAAGCTATTTCGAAGACGCCATCGCCGCCGGCGTCGATGCTTTTTTCACCGGCGAAATCTCGGAGCCCCAGGCCCATCTGGCGCGCGAGACCGGTGTGGCTTTTGTGTCTTGCGGCCATCACGCCACTGAGCGTTGGGGGGCGCAGGCGGTGGCCGCCCACCTGGCACGCGAACTTGGCTTGGTGCACACCTTCATCGACATCCCGAATCCGGCCTGATGAGCGCTCCTTTCGCCCCAGTGCTGCTGACCGCCGGTGATCCGGCAGGCATCGGACCCGAGATCGTCGTTCAGGCCTGCCTGGAACGACCCGATTGGGCCGAGCAGGCCGTCATTGTGGGCCACTTGCCAAGCATGGAGCGCGCCTGGCGGTTGTTGCAACCGAACCGGCCCAGCCCGTTTCAAGGGGTTGACCTGTGCGCCCAAGGGGCAACGCCGCCCGCCAGGGCCGGTGCCTTGCGCTTGCATCAGGTCGCCCCCGAGGTGGGGCCGGCGGAAGTCCCCTGGGGGCAGATCAGTCGCCCGGGTGGGCACATCGCCGCCGAGTCGGTGATGTTGGCCGCCATGTGCTGCCTGCGGCAACAGGCCAGCGCCATGGTTACCGCGCCCATCCACAAGCAGGCGCTCGAATGGGCGGGGGTGCCTTACCCCGGGCACACCGAAATGTTGCAGCACGCCAGTGCCGTGCACCTGGGTGTGGCCACTGAAGACCTGCCGGTGCGCATGATGCTGGCCACACCTGCCTTGCGAACTGTGTTGGTAAGCATTCACATTTCTTTGCTCGATGCGATCCGTGCCGTTACCCCCGAGAATGTGCTGACCACCTTGCGCATCACCGAGCAGGCCGAGGCGCGACGGCTGGGGCGTTCGCCGCGCATCGGCGTGGCTGGCCTGAACCCGCACGCGGGTGAGGGCGGTCTGATGGGGCGCGAAGAGATCGACATCATCGTCCCCGCCCTGCAGCAGGCTCGTGCCGAGGGTTTGCAAGTCAGTGGTCCGCACCCGCCCGACACGGTGTTCATGCGTGCTCGCCACAGTCCCGAGCGAGCCGGAGAGTTTGATGTCGTCGTGGCCATGTACCACGACCAGGGTCTGATTCCGATCAAATACCTGGGCCTGGATGAAGGGGTCAACATCACTTTGGGTTTGCCATTGGTGCGCACCAGCCCCGATCACGGGACGGCGTTTGACCTCGCTGGCACCGGGCGCGCCAATCCGGCCAGCTTTTTGTCGGCCTGGGGCATGGCCCGGCAGCAGGCCGGCCTGGATGGGCCCACTTAAACCCGGCTTTTTGTCAGCCTCATGCCAAGAACCCCCTTGACAGTCAGGCTACAATCCTGAATTGACCGTGTATTGACGAATCATTGAGGATTTCCATGAGTGATAACGCAGTGGACACCAGCAAACGCACCTGGCTGATCGCCACGTCGTGCGCCGGTGCAGTCGGGGGCGCTGCCGTGGCAGTGCCGTTTGTGAGCACTTTTCAGCCCTCCGAAAAGGCCAAGGCCGCCGGTGCTGCCGTCGAAGTGGACATCTCCGCCCTCAAGCCGGGCGAGAAAATCACCGTCGAATGGCGTGGCAAGCCGGTGTGGATCATTCGCCGCACGCCCGAGCAACTCGAGTCGCTCAACAAGACCGAAAACCAGTTGGCCGACCCCAAGTCGCAGCGCAACCCGGCTGACCTGACGCCCGAATACGCCCGCAATCAGGCCCGTTCGATCAAGCCCGAGATTTTCGTGGGCGTGGGCATTTGCTCGCACCTGGGCTGCTCGCCGGTCGACAAATTCCAGACCGGGGCTCAGCCCTCTTTGCCCGACGACTGGGCGGGCGGCTTTTTGTGCCCCTGTCACGGTTCCACGTTCGACTTCGCGGGTCGGGTGTTCAAGAACAAACCCGCACCCGATAACCTCGAAGTGCCCCCGCACATGTACCTGTCCGACACCAAGCTGTTGATCGGCACCGATAAAAAAGCCTGAGGGATTAGCGCATCATGGCCGAATTCAAAGAAATTTCCCCCAACGCCCCTGCCGGCGAAAAGTTGCTCAACTGGGTGGACAACCGCTTCCCTTTGTCCAAAATGTACAAGGAGCATTTGTCCGAGTACTACGCCCCGAAAAACTTCAACTTCTGGTACTTTTTCGGCTCGCTGGCCCTGTTGGTGCTGGTGATCCAGATCGTGACCGGCATTTTCCTGGTCATGCACTACAAGCCTGATGCCGCCGTCGCTTTCGCCTCGGTCGAATACATCATGCGCGACGTGCCCTGGGGTTGGTTGATCCGTTACATGCACTCCACCGGTGCTTCCGCCTTTTTCGTGGTGGTGTACCTGCACATGTTCCGGGGTCTGATTTACGGTTCTTACCGCAAGCCGCGCGAATTGGTGTGGATTTTCGGTTGCGCCATCTTCCTGTGCCTGATGGCCGAAGCTTTCATGGGTTATCTGTTGCCCTGGGGTCAGATGTCTTACTGGGGCGCCCAGGTGATCGTGAACCTGTTTGCCGCCATCCCCTTCATCGGTCCTGATCTGGCGCTGCTGATCCGTGGCGACTACGTGGTGTCCGATGCCACGCTCAACCGATTCTTCAGCTTCCACGTCATTGCCGTGCCGCTGGTTCTGTTGGGTCTGGTGGTGGCGCACATCATCGCCTTGCACGAAGTGGGCTCGAACAACCCCGACGGTGTGGAAATCAAGGCCAACAAGGATGCCCAAGGTCGTCCGGTCGACGGCATTCCCTTCCACCCCTACTACACCGTGCACGACATTTTGGGCGTGAGCGGCTTCTTGCTGGTGTTCAGCGCCATCGTGTTCTTTGCCCCTGAGTTCGGCGGCTATTTCCTGGAGTACAACAACTTCATCCCGGCCGATCCGCTCAAGACCCCGCCGCACATTGCACCGGTCTGGTATTTCACGCCCTTTTATTCCATGCTGCGCGCCATCACCACCGAGATGATGTACGCCCTCATCCTGTGTGTGCTGCTGGCCGCCGTTTTGGGTGTGACCAAAGCCAAGCTGTCCGGCCTGCTCAAGGCCGCAGTGGTGGGCGGTGCGGTGGTCCTGGTCGCCCTGATGCTCTCCATCGACGCCAAATTCTGGGGCGTGGTCGTCATGGGCGGTGCCGTGATCATCCTGTTCTTCCTGCCCTGGCTCGACAACTGCCCCGTCCGATCCATCCGTTATCGCCCCGATTGGCACAAATACCTGTATGGCATTTTCGTGATCAATTTCGTGATCCTGGCCTATTTGGGTGTGCAGCCTCCGTCGCCCATGGGCGAGCGCGTTTCGCAAGTCGGTACCCTGTTCTATTTCGGCTTCTTCCTGCTGATGCCTTGGTGGAGTCGTCTGGGTCAGTGCAAGCCCGTTCCCGACCGCGTCACCTTTGCTGCCCACTGAGCCCGGAGTTAGAACGTCATGAAAAAAATCATCCTCAGCCTGCTCTTCGCTTGTGGCCTGATGGCGGGACCTGCCCAAGCCGCCGGTGGCGACACCATTGCCTGGGACAAGGCCCCCAACAAGCTCAATGACCTGGGCGCCCTGCAAAATGGCGCCAAGTTGTTTGTCAACTACTGCCTCAATTGCCACTCGGCCGCTTTCATGCGCTTCAATCGCCTGAAAGACATCGGCCTGAGCGATGAGCAGGTCAAAGACAATTTGCTCTTCACCACCGACAAGGTCGGTGAGACGATGAAGGCCAACATCAACCCCGCGCATGCCAAAGAGTGGTTTGGCGCCAACCCGCCCGACTTGACCGTGATCGCCCGTTCACGCTCCAGCCACAGCGGCACCGGTGCCGATTACCTCTACACCTACCTGCGCACCTACTACCGCGACGACACCAAGGCCACCGGCTGGAACAACCTGGCTTTCCCCAATGTGGGCATGCCGCATGTGTTGTATGAGTTGCAGGGCGAGCGTCGCCCGGTCTACCAGACCGTCAAGGCGCACGGTCATGACACCCAGGTGTTCAAGGGCTGGGAGCAGGTCAAGCCCGGCAGCATGACTTCGCAGCAATACGATGAAGCGGTGGCAGACCTGGTCAACTACATGCAGTGGATGGCCGAGCCCGCTCAAAGCACCCGCGTGCGTTTGGGTGTATGGGTCATGCTGTTCCTGTTGTGCTTCATGGTCCTGGCTTGGCGCCTGAACGCCAGCTACTGGAAAGACATCCGCTGAGCGCGTTTTCTCCCCCCTGGTATCCCGGTCGGACTGTGTCCCTGACACATGCTCCGACCGTCTTTGTTGATAGGAGTCTATTTTTATGATGGTGCTGTATTCCGGAACCACTTGCCCGTTCTCTCACCGTTGCCGTTTCGTGTTGTTTGAAAAAGGCATGGACTTCGAAATCCGCGATGTCGACCTCTACAACAAACCCGAAGACATCGGGGTCATGAACCCTTATGGTCAGGTGCCGATTCTGGTCGAGCGCGATCTGATTCTGTACGAGTCGAACATCATCAACGAATACATCGACGAGCGCTTCCCGCACCCGCAACTGATGCCGGGTGATCCGGTGGACCGCGCACGCGTGCGCCTGTTCTTGCTGAATTTCGAAAAAGAGTTGTTCACCCACGTGTCTTTGCTGGAGACCCGCAACGCCAAGGGCCTGGAAAAGCCGATGGAAAAGGCTCGCTCGCACATCCGCGACCGCCTGACCCAGTTGGCTCCGGTGTTTCTGAAGAACAAGTACATGCTCGGCGATAACTTTTCGATGCTGGATGTGGCGATTGCTCCGCTGTTGTGGCGTCTGGACCATTACGGCATCGAGTTGTCCAAAAATGCCGCACCTTTGCTCAAGTACGCCGAGCGCATTTTCTCTCGCCCGGCCTACATCGAAGCGCTCACGCCCTCCGAGAAGGTGATGCGCAAATAAGGGGCTTTGGGGCATGAACACGAACCAGGGGCCTTCAACGCGCCCCTATCTGATCCGGGCCTTGTTCGAGTGGTGCATGGATGCGGGCTTCACTCCTTATCTGGCGGTGCAAGCCGGGGAGGGCGTGCAGGTTCCGCGCGAGTTCGTGAAAGACGGTGAAATCGTGCTCAACATCAGCCCGGACGCCACCAGCGGCCTGCTGATCGGTAACGAGTGGGTCGAGTTCAAGGCCCGTTTCAATGGTGTCGCACGCGAAATCATGGTGCCCATCGATCATGTGTTGGCCATCTATGCCCGTGAAAACGGACAGGGCATGGCGTTTCCGCCCCCTGCCACGAACACGCAAGCCGATCTGCCCATTGACCCGCAAATGGCATCCGAGCCCGATGAGCCCCCGCCACAAAGCCCCAAACCCACGCTCAAAAGGGTCAAGTAGCTAAAATATTCCCCCTGGCCCCCGTAGCATGAAGGTCGTGCAGTTGATTTGTAATCATCAGGTGTTGGTTCGATTCCGACCGGGGGCACCAGAATCACCGGCCCCGCCGTGGGGTCGGATCCACAGCATCACAAAAGACACAGGATCATCACCATGAGCAACCCCCGTCAAGCGGCCTATCCGGTCAACCCCATGTTCACCAACCGCTGGTCGCCCCGCGCCCTGACCGGCGAGGCGATCACCCGCGAGCAACTGTTCACCGTGCTCGAGGCTGCCCGCTGGGCCCCTTCGGCGTACAACGTTCAGCCCTGGCGTTTCATTTACGCCTTGCGCGACACTGCCCAATGGGATCCCATTTTCAATGGCCTGCGCGAAGGCAACCGCACTTGGGTCAAAGACGGCTCGGCCTTGGTGGTGCTGGCCTCGGCCAAAAACGCCCAGTTCCCCGGCGCTGCTGCCGCAGGCCCCAATGCCTGGCATTCGTTTGACACCGGTGCGGCCTGGATCAGCATGGCTTTTCAGGCCATGCAAATGGGCCTGACCGCCCACGCCCTGGCTGGTTTCGAACCCGATCAGATCCGTGCCGCCACCGCTTTGCCCGAAGACTATGCCATCGACGCCGTGATCGTGATCGGCAAGCAAGGCGACAAGTCGAAGTTGCCCGAGGTGTTCCAGCAGCGCGAAGCGCCCAATGACCGCCGTCCTTTGACGGCCAGCGCCATGGAAGGCAAGTTCAGCGCCTGATCTTCAGGTTGGCCGAGCCAAGTTCAAAAGCGCCCTGCGGGGCGCTTTTTTCATGCGCCGTCAGGGCTTGGTGGGGGCATCGCGCACGCAACGAAAACCGATGTAGACCACGGCAAAGTCACGCTGCTTCGAGGCCAGGTGATCGGCTTTCATGGGTCCGGCGCCATACCACCACGAGCCGCCACGGGTGCGTTTGTCGGTACTGTCGCCCGCAGGCTCGTCGACCCATTCCCAGAGATTGGCACCCATGTCGTGCAAACCGTTGACGCCCCTGCGGGTGGCGCCGGCCAAGGCAGGCCCCAGGCCGCGCCACAAATGTGCCCCGGTGGCGACCGATTGGTCGGGACCGCAGTCACCCAGGCATTGCGCGCCATGCGGCGCATCTCCGGTGGGGTAGGGATAAGTTTTGCCTTGGGTGTAGCCCGGGGTTGAGCGTTGCTCGGTGTAGGCGGCCGAAACCCATTCGGCGTCGCTGGGCAGTCGAGCGCCAACCCAGCGGCAATACGCCTGCGCGTCGGCAAAATTGACATGTGCCGCAGGCCATTGCGGATGCGCCGGGCGTCCAAAGGGCTGGCGCCAGTTCCATCCCGGTTTGCGCACCCAGCCCGCCTCGTAGACGTGGCCGCCGCCGTCGCGCTCGGCCTGCGTGACCCAGCCGGTGGCTTGGACAAAGGCGGCAAATTGAGCCACCGTGGTTTCGGTGCGGGCGATCTCGAAGCGACCCAAGGGCACCCAGTCGGGGGTGTGGGCTTGGGCAAGTGCCCCCATCGGACTGAGCAGCAACAGGACGCACAAACGGCGGTACAGCAGGATCATGGTTTTTGCACTTTCACTTCGATGCGTTGCACCGGCCAGCCCCGGGTGCGCACATGGGCTTGCAAAGCAGGCACCCACTGGCGGATTTTGGCGGCGGCGGCACTGTGCCCCACCAGCAAGGTCCAAACGCCTTCCTGGATGGGGCCCGATTGGACTTGGCCCAACAGGCTGGCGGGCAGGACCGAGCGCAATTCGGCCAGGCAAGCCTGGGCACTTTGGGCTTGGCGCACCAAAGGCCCCAAAACCCCCGATCCCAGCGCGGCTTGGGTGACCGACATCGCTCGCCCCCTGAGCACCGGAGTCGCTTTGGGCACCTGAGCGTAGCCCAAAGCACGCAATTCGGCCAAGGCCCTTTGACGTGCCGCCACGGCCTCGTCGGCGGCCTGTGCCGCCGGCGAATTCAAAGGGGTGCCTCGATCTTGAACCATGCCCCGATTATCGGTCTGGTGACGGGTAAAATGGCTGGTTTACTCTTTCCACCCTTTGGGCACGCATGGCCTTCAAATTCCTGACCCAGATTTTCGGCAGCCGCAACGACCGGCTGCTCAAACAGTACCGCAAGGTCGTCGAGCGCGTCAATGCCCTGGAAGCGGGGCTTGAATCGCTCAGCGACGAGGCCTTGCGCGGCAAGACCACCGAGTTTCAAAACCGGGTGGCTCAAGGCGAAAGCCTGGACCAACTGCTGCCCGAAGCGTTTGCGGTGGTGCGTGAAGGCTCCAAACGCGTCATGAAGATGCGACATTTCGATGTCCAGCTGATCGGCGGCATGGCCTTGCACCAAGGCAAGATTGCCGAAATGCGCACCGGCGAAGGCAAGACCCTGACGGCGACGCTGGCGGTCTACCTCAATGCCCTGTCCGGCAAGGGGGTGCACGTGGTCACCGTCAACGACTACCTGGCCCAGCGCGATGCCCAGTGGATGGGGCGCCTTTACAACTTCCTGGGCCTGAGCGTGGGCATCAACCTGCCCCAAATGTCGCGGGAAGACAAACAGTCGGCTTACCGCAGTGACATCACCTACGGCACCAACAACGAGTACGGCTTTGACTATTTGCGCGACAACATGGTCTATGACGCCGCCGATCGGGTGCAACGCGGCTTGGCTTACGCCATCGTCGACGAGGTCGACTCGATCCTGATCGACGAAGCCCGCACCCCGCTGATCATCAGCGGACAGGCCGAAGACCACACCGCCCTGTACCTGGCCATGAACCAGATCGTGCCGCACCTGACGCGGCAGGAGGGCGAGGCCGACCCGCGCACCGGTGAGGGCGTGATCACCCCGGGCGACTTCACGGTCGATGAAAAATCGCACCAGATCTACCTGACCGAGCAAGGCCACGAAAACGCCGAACGCCTGCTCACCCAGGCCGGTTTGCTGGCCGAGGGCGCATCGCTCTATGACGCCTCGCACATCACGCTGGTGCATCACCTCTATGCCGCCTTGCGGGCGCGTCATTTGTATCACCGTGACCAGCACTATGTGGTGCAAAACAACGAAGTGGTCATCGTCGACGAGTTCACCGGTCGCCTCATGTCAGGACGCCGCTGGAGCGACGGTTTGCACCAGGCGGTCGAAGCCAAGGAAGGGGTGCAGATCCAGGCCGAGAACCAGACCATGGCCTCGATCACCTTCCAGAATTATTTTCGCCTCTACGGCAAGCTGTCCGGCATGACCGGAACGGCCGACACCGAGGCCTATGAATTCCAGGAAATTTACGGTCTGGAGACCGTCATCATCCCGCCGCATCGGCCAAGTCGTCGGGTCGATGACAACGACCGGGTCTACAAGACCACGCAGGAGAAGTATCAGGCGGCCATTGCCGACATTCGCGAATGTCACGATCGCGGGCAACCGGTGCTGGTGGGCACCAGTTCGATTGAAAATTCGGAATTGATCTCGCAACTGCTGACGCAGGCCCAATTGCCGCATCAGGTGCTCAACGCCAAACAGCACGCCCGCGAGGCCGACATCATTGCCCAGGCGGGCTCACCCAAGGCCATCACCATCGCCACCAACATGGCGGGCCGTGGCACCGACATCGTGCTGGGCGGTAATGTGGAAAAAGCCATCGCGGCCCTGGAAGCCGATGAGTCGGTCCCGGCCGACCAGAAAGCCGCGCGCATCGTGGCCTTGCGCGAGCAATGGCAAAAAGACCATGACACCGTGGTGCAGCAAGGGGGCTTGCGCATCATCGCCACCGAGCGCCACGAGTCGCGCCGCATCGACAACCAGTTGCGGGGTCGCTCCGGACGTCAGGGCGACCCCGGCTCTTCGCGTTTCTTCCTCAGCCTGGACGATCCGCTGATGCGGATTTTTGCCGGAGATCGCGTCAAGGCCATCATGGACCGCCTCAAGATGCCCGAGGGCGAGGCGATTGAGGCCGGCATGGTCAACCGCAGCATCGAAAGCGCTCAGCGCAAGGTCGAGGCACGCAACTTCGACATCCGCAAACAACTGCTGGAATACGACGATGTGTCCAACGACCAGCGCAAAGTCATTTACCAGCAGCGCAACGAGATCCTGGATGCCGCAGATCTGCATCAGCAGATCGGCGGTTTGCGCCAGGCCTGCTTCACCGATCTGGTGCGTCAGTTCGTGCCCGCCGAGTCGGTCGAAGAGCAGTGGGACTTGCCCGGCCTGGAGCGTGTCCTGGCCGCAGAATGGGGGTTGCAGGTCGAGTTGAACGCATGGGTGCAGGGCCAAAGCGCCGTCGAAGACAGCGACATCGTCGAGCGCGTGACCCAGGCCGCCGATCAGGTCTTTCAGGCCAAGCTCGAACAAGTCGGTGCCGAGCAGTTCACGCCCTTCATGCGCATGGTGTTGCTGCAAAGCATCGACACCCATTGGCGCGAGCACCTGTCGGCGCTGGATCACCTGCGCCAGGGCATCCACCTGCGCGGTTACGCCCAGAAGCAGCCCAAGCAAGAATACAAGCGAGAAGCCTTCGAATTGTTCTCGATGTTGCTCGATCTGGTCAAAAACGAGGTCACCCGAACCCTCATGACGGTGCAAATCCAGACCCGCGAAGAAGCCGATTTGGCGGCGCAACAGATGGAAGAACGCGCCGAGCAGATCAGCAACGTCACTTACACCGCGCCGACCGAAACCGGCGAAGCCGAAACCACGGTGGATCCGGCCACGTTGCGTGCGGCCGTGCCTCAGGTCGGGCGCAACGACCCTTGCCCCTGCGGCAGCGGTAAAAAATACAAACACTGTCATGGAAAGCTGAGTTAAGCCATGCCCGTCAACCTTCCTTTGCCCGTGGCCGATCAGTTGTTGCCCATCGCAGGCGTGCGCATCGGTGTGGTGCAAGCCGGCATCCGCAAAGCCGGTCGCAAAGATGTGACCCTGCTGTTGATCGAGCCCGGCGCCAGCGTGGGTGGGGTGTTCACCCAAAATCGCTTTTGCGCTGCGCCGGTACAGGTCTGCCGTGAGCACTTGGCCAGCGGCCATGGTGTGCGCGCGATCGTGGTCAACACCGGCAATGCCAACGCCGGCACCGGCGAAGACGGGCTGATGCGCGCGCGTGCGACTTGCATCGCCGTGGCGCAAGCCCTTGAGGTGGCTCCCGAGCAAGTGCTGCCCTTGTCCACCGGCGTGATCATGGAGCCCCTGCCGCACCAGCGCATCATCGATGCGCTGCCACAAGCCATGGCACAGGCCACTGACCGTGCCTGGCTGGATGCCGCCGAGGGCATCATGACCACCGACACCGTGCCCAAGGCGTTCAGCGCCCGGGCGCAGGTACAGGGCGTCACGGTCAGTGTGACGGGCATCTCGAAAGGGGCTGGCATGATCCGCCCCAACATGGCCACCATGCTGGGCTTCATCGCCACCGATGCGGCCATTGCCCCCGAGCTCATGCATGAGTTGGCTCATGAGTTGGCCGAGGGTTCTTTCAACCGGGTGACGGTTGACGGTGACACCTCGACCAATGACTCTTTTTTGGTGATCGCCACCGGTCAAGCCCGGCACGAGCCCATCACCCGCTGGGATCAACCCGAGGCGGCGGCGCTCAAGCTAGCGCTGCTGGATGTGGCGCGTCAATTGGCTCAGGCCATTGTGCGTGACGGCGAGGGTGCGACCAAATTCATCACCGTGCGGGTCGAGGGCGGGCGAGATGCCGCCGAATGCCGACAGGTGGCTTATGCCATTGCCCACTCGCCTTTGGTCAAGACGGCCTTTTATGCCAGCGATCCCAACCTGGGCCGCATCCTGGCCGCCGTGGGTTACGCCGGCATCACCGATCTGGACCAAACCGGCATCGATTTGTACCTGGACGATGTGCACGTGGCCCGCCAAGGCGGGCGCCACCCCGATTACCGCGAAGAGGATGGTCAGCGCGTCATGAAGCAGGCCGAAATCACCGTGCGGGTGGTTTTGGGTCGAGGCAGTGCCAGCGATACCGTCTGGACCTGTGATTTCAGTCACGATTACGTGAGCATCAACGCCGACTACCGCAGTTAAACCCCCTTGCCATGAATCCGAATTTTGAACGCCTGATCGAGCGGGCCGAAGCCCTGATCAACCGCATCGAAGCCATCTTGCCGCAGCCCATCTCGGCCCCGGCCTGGGACGCCAGCATCGCCTTTCGTTATCGCAAGCGCTCCAGCGGGCATGGCCTGCTCGAGCCCGTGCGCCACGTGGCCAAGCTGGGTTTGGCCGATCTCAAGGAGATCGAGGGTCAGAAAGAAAAGATCCAGCGCAACACCGAGCAGTTTGTCAGCGGCTTGCCCGCCAACAATGTGTTGCTGACCGGCGCACGCGGCACCGGCAAATCGTCTTTGATCAAGGCTTGCCTCAATGAGTACGCCCCGCGTGGCTTGCGCCTGATCGAGGTCGACAAGACCGATTTGGTGGATTTGCCCGACATCATCGAACTGGTTTCGGAGCGGCCGGAAAAATTCATGGTGTTTTGCGATGACCTCAGTTTTGAGGACGGCGAGCCCGGCTACAAGGCCCTGAAGTCCATTTTGGACGGCTCGGTGGCTGCGGCCACGCCCAATGTGCTGATCTATGCCACCAGCAATCGGCGCCATCTCTTGCCCGAGTACATGAAGGAAAACCTCAGTTACACCCACACCGAAGACGGTGAGGTGCATCCGGGTGAGGTCATTGAAGAAAAAATTTCCCTCTCCGAGCGCTTTGGCCTGTGGGTCAGCTTCTATCCCTTCTCGCAGGAGGAGTACCTGACCATCGTGGCCCAGTGGCTGACGGCACTGGGTCTTCCGGCGGGGCAGGTGGCGGCTGCGACGCCCGAGGCGCTGGTGTGGGCGTTGGAGCGTGGCTCACGCAGTGGCCGCATCGCCTATCAGTTTGCCCGCGACTATGTCGGACGCCAACAAGTCTGAGACCCCATCGCCGCTGGTGGCCGACGCCGATCGCCCGCGCGAGGGCGGGCCCGAGCGCCCTTTGGTGCAAGTGGCCGTGGGTGTTTTGTTTTTACCCGATGGCCGTTTTTTGCTGACCAGCCGTCCCCCGGGCAAGGTGTACGAGGGCTATTGGGAGTTTCCGGGTGGCAAGCTGGAAGCCGGTGAGACGGTGGCCCAAGCCCTGGCGCGCGAGTTGCGAGAAGAGTTGGGCATCGAGATCGAGGATTGTGCCTTGTGGAAGGCCGAGCAGGTCGATTACCCGCATGCCCTGGTGCAACTGAATTTTTGCCGCGTCACCCGCTGGCGTGGAGAATTGCAAATGCGCGAGGGCCAATCGTTTTCGTGGCAACGGTTGCCGGTGCAGGTCGAGCCGGTCTTGCCCGGCACATGGCCCGTGCTGCATTGGCTCGAACAAGAAGCCGCAGAGCGCTGAAATCTGTAACGCTCAGGCCGGGCGATCCAGACCCTCGATGTCGTCGGGCGGGCTTTCATCGGGTACCCGATGCGACTCGCTGGCCCAGGCGCCCAGATCAATCTGCCGACATCGCTCGCTGCAAAAAGGACGGTAAAGATTGGTCGGGGCGTACAAGCTGGGTTGAGCACATTGGGGGCAGTCCACCCAGCGCTCGGTTGGGTTTTTGGGGGTTTCCATCAGGTGCAAAGAGACAACTCAAAAGCCAGGTCGTCGTTACTGGGGTGCAAACGGCCCTGATCATCGGCCCGATTCAGGCGCACCGAGACCATCATGCGGTTGCCGCTGATCTCGGGCACCAGCCCGCTGGCCGAGTCGATGCGCAAGCGCATGAGCTGATAACGCCCTTGCGGCAGGTTTTGCTGAAATTGTCCCGCCACGGCCATCACCCGTTGCGATTGCGCTGTGTCGCGCGACAAGCGCAAGAGCAAGTTGACGCTGGCATACAGCGGTTGCAAGGGCTCGGTCCAGCGCAAGATGTCTTCGCGCCTTTGCTCGGGTGGCCGGTGCTGCCAAGCGAGGTATTGCGGCAGGTCAAAGCCGCATGTGCCGCCCGGGATCGACATTCTGTTGCGCAGATTGTTGAGCCAATCGCTGTCGTTGATGAAACTGCCAAACCGGACCGCATTGGAGTGAATGCCTTCGTGGCAGGTCTCGATGTTTTGCAACCACTCATCCAGCACCGCTTCGGCAACTGCCGGGTTGCCCCGGTATGACAGAAATTGCTGTTTGTGTCGTTCGAGGTCTTTGAGCAGGTCCGACTTCAGGTCCGCGCGCGCGGCCACCTCGGCGATCTCATACACCGTGCTGAAGCAAAAGTGATGCTCGTTGGGGTGCTCGCGGTTGATCAGCCACTCAAAGCGCCGAAACAAATACTCGAGCCGCAAATAAGTGCGGACACGCTCATTGAGGGGATGTTCGTAAAGGATCACGATGGCAAGCGGTGGACTTGAAATGTGGTGTGCATCATAACCTTCAGGCAGGCAAGGGCAACGCCTGGACCTGGGCGCGCAAGTCGTCCAGCGTCAAGCCGTCGTTGACGATCACCCAGTCGGCGATGGCCAGGCGTTTTTCCCGGCTGGTTTGCGCGGCGATGATGCGTTGCACCTCTTCGGCGCTCAGGCCACTGCGGGCCATGACTCGAGCCACCTGGGTTTGGGCAGAGCAGTCGACCACCAGCACCTTGTCCACCTGGCCTTGCCAGCGCCTGGACTCGGCCAGCAGGGGCACGTCGTAGACCAACCAGCGCTGCCCCTGGGCCAGGGCGACCTCGCTTTGGCGTTGGGTTTCTTGCGCCACCAAGGGGTGGATGATGGCTTCCAGTTGCTGGCGAGCTTCGGGTTGCCGAAACACCAGGTCGCGCATGCGGGCGCGGTCAAGCCCACCATCCGGGCCAATGAATTCAGGTCCGAATTGGCGTCCGATCTCAGCCAAGGCAGAGCCGCCCGCTGCCGTGGTCGCCCGGGAAATGGCGTCGGCGTCGATCACCGCAGCCCCGCGTTCTTGCAGCATCTGTGCCACTGTGCTTTTGCCGCTGCCGATGCCGCCTGTTAATCCGAGTTTGAACACCATGCTGCAAGTGTAGCCCCTGGATCGAACCGCAATACTGCGGGCATGCGGATGTCGCTACAGCCATTGCCCCATGTCCATGACCGGCAGATACAAGGCCAGCACCAGCCAAGCCATGAGCAAGCCCAGGATCGACATCAGCGCGGGTTCCAGCAAGCGCAGGGCCACTTCCCATTGAGCCAGCAGCGTGTCGGATTGGGAGCGCGACCAGCCATCCAGGGCTTGTGCCAGGGTGCCGGTGGCTTCGGCGGCCTGAAGCCACTGGATCAAGGCAGGGCTGTGGATGTCACGGCCACAACGGCGCTGCCAAGCCCGGTTGGCCTGCGTCAGGGCCTCGGCCGGTCCCAGCCCGCGCTCGAGCGCCAGCAGCATTTGACGTGTGCTCAAAGCCAACAATGGACTGCCGCTGGCCGGCCCGGTCAGGCGCAGGGCACTCGACCAGTCCAGTCCCGATTGGAGCAACTGGCTCAACAAACCGCACCACCGGGATTCCAGGTGCATCTGCCGCCACTGCCCCCAAAGCGGACAACGCCATTGCAGCAACTCCAGGCGCAAACGGCCCGTCGGGTGGCGCCGAGCCATCAGTGCAAGCCCCACAGCGACGAGCCAGCCGACCGACACAAGCCCACCCCAAATCGGCCAGGTTTCGCGCAACTGCAGCAGACTGCGGGTGGGCCAGGGCAGGGTGGTGGGTAATTGGGCATACAGCCCCTCAAAGACGGGCAGCACCCACTGCATCACCCCGATCATGACCAGCAACGACAAGCTCAGTACGGTCACCGGATAGGTCAGCGCCGAGCGCAGTTGTCGCTTCAGGCGCTGGGCTTGCTTTTGATGCGTCAGCCACAGCTCGATGTGGCTGGCCCAGCGACCACTGGACTCGGCGGCTTGCGAGAGGGCTTGCAAAGGGCCTCCGATCCAGCCCTCTTGCGCCAAAGCCTGGGTCAGTCCCATGCCCTGGCGCAAGTGGTTCATCAGCCGCTCCAAGGCTTGCCGCTGGCGCGGGCGGCGGCAGTGGTCGCGCCACAACGCCAGCGATTCGAGCCACGGCAGTCCGGCGCTGTGCATGCGGGCCAGGTGCGCCAACAGGTCTTGAGTGGCCGCGGCATCATGCATGGGTGGCTGCCTCGACTTCCAAAGTGGTGGTCAAGCCGCGCCGCGCTTTGTTCAATCCATCCTCGCGCAAACTCGCCACCCCTTGCTGGCGCGCCTGCCGGGTCAGCGTCAGGCTGTCGGCCCCCGACAGCACCAGGCTTTGCAGTTCTGTGCTGACCGGCATCACTTCAAACAAACCGATCCGACCCCGATAGCCCTGGTGACAGGCGACGCACCCCACCGCCCGCCACAAGCCCGGGCCGACCGGTTCCCGACATTGCTCGCACAAGCGCCGAACCAGACGTTGTGCCGTGATCAGTCGCAAACAGGTGGCCACGTGGTAGGCCGCCAAGCCCAGGTCTTGCAGGCGAACCAGGGCGTGGGCGGCGTCATTGCAGTGCAAGGTCGACAGCACCAGATGGCCAGTCTGAGCCGCTTGCACTGCCACCCGGGCGGTCGCCAGGTCGCGGATTTCGCCCACCATCATGATGTCGGGGTCCTGACGCAACAGGGCGCGCAAGCAACTGGCGAAATCGAGCCCGATCGCCTCGTGCACCGTGACCTGATGGATGCCGGGCAAGACGATTTCGACCGGGTCTTCGACGGTGGTGATGTTGAGCTCGGGTCGATTCACCTCTTGCAGGCAGTGGTACATCGACAAGGTCTTGCCGGCCCCGGTGGGACCGGTGAAGAGGATCAGGCCATCGGGACAGCGCAGGGCCTCACGCAGGGCGGTCAAGGCACGGGGCGCATAGCCCAATTCATCGAGGCGTCCGAGTTGCGCATGCAGTCGCATGATGCGCAACACCAGTTTTTCGCCCCGAATCGCCGGCATCGCGCTGACCCTGAAATGCACCCGCTCACCGGCATGGTCCATGGCCCAACGGCCATCTTGCGGCCGCCGTCGCTCGCCGATGTCCATGCGAGCCAAAATTTTCAGGCGCGAGACCATCCGCTCGGGGTGGATGTGGCTCGGCACGGTCACTTCTTGCAAACGCCCATCGATGCGCCGGCGCACCCGCAAGCGTCCCCCGCCTGATTCGAGGTGCAAATCCGAGGCCCGCTCTTGCAGACAGGCGCGCAACAACGCATCCAGCCAGCGGCTGGCCGTGTCATCGGCTTCGGGTGTGGGCGAGATCAGTGTGGCCATCGCAACAGCCTATCTCGGCCCGGATCGCAACAACTTGGGTTTGCCCCAAGTTGGCCTCCGGGGGTATTCGCCGCAAACGGGAGTAAACTGAGGCTTGTCATGGAAATTCAGTCTCGACCTCCTGCCCAACGGCCCGAAACGGCTCGCCCCGCGCCGCGTGTCGAAGAGCGTCGCACCCAGGAAGAGTTGGCGGCTCGCAGACTGCAAGAGCAACGCGCCCTCGACCAAAGGCAGCAGACCGAGGCCGCCCAGACCCAAAAAGCCCGACAAGCTCAGGCCGACAAAGGTCAACAGGTCGATCGTTACGCCTGAACCATGCGCCTGACCAAGTGGACCGATTACACGTTGCGTGTGCTCATGCACTGTGCCGCCACGCAACAGCGGGCCCATCCCCTGACCATTCAGGAAATCGCCGAGCGCCATGCCATTTCGCGCAGCCACCTGATGAAAATCGTCATGACTTTATCGGCACTGGGCTGGATCGAATCCACCCGTGGTCGAGGCGGTGGCATCCGCTTGCTGGTGGCGCCTGAGCAATTGACGCTGGGGCAAATCTTGCGTGAAACCGAAACCGACTTTGACTTGGTGGAATGTTTTCACGATGGCACCAACACCTGTCGCTTGACCCAGCGTTGCAGCCTGAAAACTGTGCTCGAAGACGCCCTGCAACGCTTTTTGCAGGTGCTGGACGGGGTCACGCTGGCCGATATCCTGCCCCAACCGGGTGCAAAGGCCGCGGTGCCGATTCAGACGTTTTTCGGCAATTCATGAAAAAAGGGCCTGGATGACTCCAAGCCCTTGATTCAAATGAGATTTTGGTGGCGCTTCACGGATTCGAACCGCGGACCTGTGGATTATGATTCCATCGCTCTAACCGACTGAGCTAAAGCGCCGAAGAGCAAAATTGTAGCATCAAACTTTGCCCGATTGCGGTTCGGGGTTCATCCGGCCAGAACCGCCCGGTCACGGCCACCGGCCTTGGCTTGGTACAAAGCTTCGTCAGCCAACTGGATGGTTTTGAGCAAACTTTTGCCGTCCGAGTTGTCGCTGACGCCGACCGAGATGGTGATGCCGATGGTCTGATCCGAGTCCAGCCGGATGCTGTCTTGCCGAAAGCGTTGCACCAGCGATTGCGCTTTGGTCAGGGCCGCGTCCAGGGGGGTATCGAGCAGCAGCACGCAAAACTCCTCGCCGCCATAGCGCGCCGGGTGATCTTCGAGGCGAAAGCTGTTGAGCAGACAGCGGCCCGCATGGCCCAGCACGGCATCGCCGCCCAGGTGACCGTGACGGTCGTTGATCGATTTGAAGTGGTCGATGTCGATCATGAGCAAGGCATATCGCGCGCCCTTTTTTTCCAGGTCATCGGCCCATTCGAAAAAGGCGCGACGGTTGACCAGGCCGGTCAGCACATCGCGCCGGGCCCGCTCGGCAATGAGTTGTTTTTGGGCATCGTGGACACCGGCAAAAAAGCTCATGGTCGAAGACACCACGAACAGTGCGCCCAACACCAAAGCCCCCTGATGCGCGCCGGCCAGGGAAATGGGGGCGAGCGGCGCATCGAGGTTGAACAGCGCCCAGACAAAACGCGCCCAGTACCCCACCGACATGATGCCCAAGGTGACGGCCAAAAAGATGCCGGCCAAGGGGCGGGGTTTGCGGGCATGGCGCACGATGACCACCATGGAGGCGAACAGTTGGGTGCCCATGGTGAAGCAGACGCTGGCCATGGCCCAGGCCACCGCCCAGTCGAGCAGGAAAAACCCCATCAGACCCGTCAGCCCGATGGCCCACAGCAGCGCGATCAGTGCTTTGGGCCGTGGACGTTCGTAAAAGCGGCATTGCGCCAGCAGGCTGAGGCTGGAGGCGGCCATCAAAAAGAGGTTGGGCAGCACAAAGCCCATCCAAAACGGCATCGAGTCGCGCGAGAAGATCAACAGCACCGAGATCCCGGCACAAGCGATGCCAGCTGCCCACTCGCGCAAGCCGAATTCGCGGTCGGTGACCGTGGTGGGAAAACTCCATGAGATGGCGCCCATCAGCAAGGAGAGGATGCCGATGGAAAAAATCAGGGTGTTCGAATCCAACTGCATTCGAAGGCCCTCCTGTTCAGGCCATGTGGGCGTCCAGGCCGATGTCCATCATCATTTGGCTGGCCAGGCCTTCGAGCACGCCGCGCAGGGCTTCGTCGCTGAGGTCTTGCGGCACCACCAGCACGGCGCGCACCTTGAATTGCGACTGGCCGTCGACGCTGACGATTTCGGTGTGCAGGTCTTCGATGCTGACCCCGCGCTCGGCCAAACCGACCGACAGTTCGCGCACGATGCCGGGCCGATCCGGGCCCGTCAATTCAAAACGAAGCATGCGGTTGCCGGCGGCCACCGGGGGCGAGTCGGAGCGGGCCCATTGCACACTCAGGCCTTCGTTTTCGAGCAACTTGAGTTTGGCCACCACCTGCTCGGCTTGTTCGGGCGAGACCTGCAGGTGGACAACCCCGGCGAACTGGTCGGCATAGTGTGTCATGCGGCTGTCGGCCCAGTTGACCGCCAGGCCTTGCACGCTGTCGGACACCATGCGCACAATGCCGGGGCGGTCGCGCCCGATGACGGTCACGACCAGCGAGGTGGTCAAGCTGGTGTCATGCGGCACCAGCGAGACATTGCGCTTGATCATGGGCGCTTTGGTGGCAAAGCGCGGGTCTTGTTTGTTTGCCGGCAGGCTGCCAAAGTCGGCAGCATATTGAACCACTTCGCGGATCAGGCGCAAGCCCATGGGGGAGAGGGCGCGCTCCCACAGGTCGCGGGCGCTTTCGCCTTTGACCACAAAGCACCAGTCTTGTGCCGCGATGGCCCCGTCGTCCCAGCCGGCGTCCAGGTGGTAGATGGAGCCGCCGGCGATGGGGTCGCCCGAGAGCAGAGTCCACTCGACAGCTGCAATGCCGCGATGGCGCGGCAACAAAGAGGGGTGGTAGCCGATGGCGCCGATGCGCGCACGCGCCAGGGCTTCGGGGGTGACAAAGGCATGGGTGTGGGCGGCCACGATGAGGTCGCAGTCTTCTCTCAGGGCGTCACCCGGCACTTTGCGCGGGCTCTCCAGCACGGTCAGGGGCAATCCGGCCTTTTGAGCGGCCAGAGCCAGGCGGTCATCGGCGCTGTTGGCCACCACCCGCACGACTTCGTGGCCGTCCTCCATCAGTTGGGCCAGCACGGTCGCGCCGAAGTAGCGCGAGCCGATCAGGGTGCATTTCAAGGCCATGTCGGTGCTCCTTCAGCGGTTTTTGAATTCGGGTTTGCGTTTTTCGACAAAGGCTTTCATGCCTTCTTTTTGGTCTTCGGTGCCAAACAGGGCATGGAACATGCGGCGCTCGAACATGACCCCATCGGCGAGGCCGCCTTCAAAGGAACGGTTGACCGATTCCTTGGCGGCCATCACCGCCAGTTGCGAATAGCTGCAAATCATGAGTGCCGCGCCCAGCGTTTCGGTCATCAGTTGATCGAGGGGCACGACCCGGCTGACCAGCCCCGAGCGTTCGGCTTCGGCGGCATCGATCATGCGCCCGGTCAGGGCCAGGTCCATGGCTTTGGATTTGCCCACCGCGCGCGGCAAACGCTGGGTGCCACCGGCGCCGGGGATGATGCCCAATTTGATCTCGGGTTGGCCGAATTTGGCGTTGTCGGCGGCGATGATGAAGTCGCACATCATGGCCAATTCGCAACCACCGCCCAGCGCGAAACCGCTGACGGCGGCAATGACCGGCTTGCGGATGCTGCGGATGGTTTCCCAATCGCGGGTGATGTAGTCGTTGCCGTAGGCGTCGGCGAAGGTGTACTCGGCCATGACGCCGATGTCGGCTCCGGCGGCAAAGGCCTTTTCACTGCCGGTGATGATCATGCAGCCGATTTGGGGGTTGGCTTCAAAGGCTTTCAGGGCCTGACCCAGTTCAATCATGAGTTGCGGGCTGAGGGCATTGAGTTGCTTGGGGCGGTTCAGGGTGATGACCCCAACCTTGTCGGCCTCGGTGCGGACCTCGATGCATTCGTATGTCATGGCAATTCTCCGGAATCTTCAACCAATTCGATCACAGTGTAAGGCAGTTGATGCGTGCGGGGTCTGTTGGGGAAAACATCAGCCAACCGATCGGTCGGTTAATGATAGATTAGGGTCAGGAGACACGCACCATGACAGAACCTACCGTCCTCTGCGAGGAACAAGGGGCCGTGGCCCTGGTCACCCTGAATCGGCCGGCCAACCTCAACAGCCTGAACCTGGAGATGCACCAGGCCCTTTGGCGGGCGCTGGACCAGGCCGAGTCCAATCCGGCCATCCGGGCCCTGGTGCTGACCGGTGCCGGGCGTGGTTTTTGCGCCGGGGCGGATTTGTCCGGCTTTGATTTTTCCGAAGGCCCGAACCGGATTGAACGGGCCGACCCCGGCCCGGTGATCGAGCGTTCGTTCAATCCCACCACCCGGCGTCTGATGCGCTTGCGCATGCCGGTGGTGGCGGCCATCAATGGCGTGGCGGCCGGTGCGGGTGCCTCCATCGCCATGGCGTGCGACATCGCGATTGCCCACCCGCAGGCCAGTTTCATTCAGGCTTTCAGCAAGATCGGCCTGGTGCCCGACGCCGGCGGCAGTTGGCTGCTGGTCGAGCGCCTGGGTCTGGCGCGCGCGCTGGCGCTGGCCATGACCGGCGACAAATTGATGGCGCAGCAGGCGAAGGATTGGGGCCTGATCTGGGGCGTGGAAGAAGATTGCCTGGGCGCGGCCCTGGCTTTGGCGCAAAAGCTCGCGGCCATGCCCACCGCCGCCCTGGTGGCCACCCGGCACTTGTTGCGCGACGCCAGCACCCGCAGCCTGGACCAGCACCTGGACATTGAGCGTGACACGCAGTCGATGCTGGGGCGCAGCCACGATTACTTTGAAGGCGTCAGTGCTTTCTTGCAAAAACGACCACCGCAGTTCAAGGGGGAATGAAATGGATGCCATGCAACGCGCCCGAAAAGTGGGCGAGACCATGTTCGCGGTCGACACCGCTTCGCGCCTGACCATGGGCATGGAGTTGCTGTTGTGCGAGCCCGGACGCGCCATCTTGCGCATGCCGATCAAGGCTTTGCACCTCAATGGCCACCAGATCTGCCACGGCGGGTTTATTTTCACGCTGGCCGACACCACGTTTGCGTTTGCCTGCAACAGCCACAACAAGAATGCCGTGGCCGCCGGCTGCAGCATCGAATTCCTCAAGCCGGTGCGCGAAGGCGATGTGCTGACATGCGAAGGGATCGAACAAACCCTGTCGGGGCGCCACGGCATTTACGACATGAAGGTGCAGAACCAGCACGGTGAGGTGGTGGCGATGTTCCGGGGCAAAAGCGCCCAGATTGCCGGGACCGTTTTTCCGGAAGGAGAAGACGCATGACACACGCGCTGCCGCTGGAGCCGATTGAAAAAGCCAGCATCGACGAGTTGCGGTCGTTGCAGCTCAAGCGTTTGCAAGCCACCTTGCACCATGCCTATCAAAATTCGCCGGTCTATCGCCGCAAGTTCGACGAGGCCGGCGTCCACCCTTCGGATTGCCGCAGTCTGGCCGATCTGGCGCGTTTTCCGATGACCACCAAGGCCGACTTGCGCGACCACTACCCCTTTGGCATGTTTGCCGTGCCGCGCGAGAGGCTGGTGCGGGTTCATGCCTCCAGCGGCACCACCGGCAAGCCGACGGTGGTGGGTTACACCCAAAGCGACATCGACACCTGGGCCCAGGTGGTGGCGCGCAGCATCCGGGCCGCCGGCGCCCGACCCGGTGACATGGTGCATGTGAGTTACGGTTATGGCTTGTTCACCGGGGGTCTGGGTGCGCATTACGGCGCCGAAAAACTGGGCCTGACGGTGGTGCCTTTTGGCGGCGGGCAAACCGAGCGTCAGGTGCAATTGATCCAGGATTTTCGGCCTGACATCATCATGGTCACGCCCAGCTACATGTTGGCCATCGCCGATGAGTTTCAGCGTTTGGGGCTGGATCCGGCTCGCAGCAGCTTGCGCATCGGTATTTTCGGGGCCGAGCCCTGGACCAATGACATGCGCCGCGCGATCGAGCAGCGCATGGGTCTGACGGCGGTGGACATTTATGGTTTGTCCGAGGTGATCGGGCCTGGTGTGGCGAGCGAGTGCGCCGAAACCCAGGACGGCCCCACCATCTGGGAGGACCATTTTTACCCCGAGATCATCGACCCCGATACCGGCATGCCGCTGCCCGATGGTGAGTTGGGCGAGCTGGTGTTCACCAGCCTGACCAAAGAGGCCATGCCCATCATCCGCTACCGCACCCGCGACCTGACGCGCTTGCTGCCCGGTACGGCTCGAACCATGCGCCGCATGGAAAAGGTGACGGGCCGCAGCGACGACATGATGATCGTGCGCGGCGTGAATGTGTTTCCGTCACAGATCGAAGAATACATTTTGCGCCAGCCCGGTCTGGCCCCGCACTACCAATGCGTGCTCAGCCGCGAGGGGCCGCTGGACCACCTGACGGTGAAGGTCGAGACCCGGCCCGGTCTGGCGCCCGACAGCGCCGACGCTTTGCACGCCGCGCAGCAGTTGCAGCGCGATGTCAAGGTGTTTGTCGGCACCTCGATCCAGGTCGAGTTGCTGGCCGAAGGGGGTGTCGAGCGCAGTCTGGGCAAGGCCAAGCGGGTCATCGACCTGAGGCCCAAATGAGCGCCACTCAGAGCCAGCGTTTGAGCGTTTCGGCTTGGGTCGGATCGGGCCTCAGTTGCCAGTTCGAGGCCAAGGCGGGCACCTGAAGGTTCAACCACATCAGTCGCTGGTCGCGGCTGATGAGGGCGCGACCCCGCGCGTTCGGGCCCATCAGCAGGGGCAGATCGTCGAGTTTTTTCAATCTCCACGATTGGGCGCGGGTGCCGCGACCGACTTCAATGGCCAGCCATTCGTCGCCGGCCGCCATGCCCGCGATCTCGGCCGCGCCGCCGCGCAACACGGCCTTGATGGCGATGCCCGCCGCATTTTCTTGCACCCGCAGGCCCAGGCGTTGCGCCATGGGGGCTTTGTCGGTGTCGATCTTGACGCCGTGGGCGCGCAACAGCGTGGCCAGCGGCAAGTCGTCGGTCCCGTGAACCCAGGCTTTGATTTGGGGTGACCAGTCGCGTCCGGTGCGGGCGCGCAGCGCTTCGAGCAGGTCCGCTTCGGACATCGGGCCGGCGGCGCAGCTTTGCCACAGGTCGCGCATGACTTCCGGCAGGCTGCTGCCCGCTTGTCGCAGGCTCAGGTCCAGACACAAGCCCACCAGGGCGCCTTTGGTGTAGTAGCTGACGGTGGCGTTGACGGTGTTCTCGTCTTGCCGGTAATACTTGACCCAGGCATCGAAACTGGCTTGGGCCACGCTTTGCACCTTGCGCCCCGGGGTTTGTTCGACCTGGACGATGGTTTTGCCCAACAACTTCAGGTAGCGTTCGGCATCGATCAGCCCGGCGCGCACCAGCAGCCAATCGTCGAAGTAACTGGTCAAGCCCTCGAAGAACCAGAGCAGTTGGGTGTAATTCTCTTGCTGCAGGTCGTAACGTGCAAATTCATGCGGGCGCAAGCGTTTGACGTTCCAGGTGTGAAAGTATTCGTGGCTGATCAGGCCCAGCAGGGTGATGTAGCCCTCGGTGGCGGACGATTCGCCCAGGCGCGGCAGGTCGCGCCGGTTGCAGATGAGCGCGGTGCTGTTGCGGTGTTCCAGGCCGCCGTAACCCTCTTCGACGGCGTTGAGCATGAACACGTAGTCGCGGTGGGCAGGGCGCCCCCGCGGGCCGTGCCACATCTTGATCGCTTCGGTGCAGATGCGTTGGGTGTCGGCCAACAAGCGGTTGCCGTCGAAAGAGGCGGGCGCACCGGCCACGACAAAACGATGGCGCACGCCACAGGCGACGAACTCGCCGGACCAAAAGTCACCCATTTCAAAGGGCGCGTCGATCAGGGCATCGTAGTCTGGCGCCACATAGGTGCCCCAGCCTCGCGCGTCCACCCGCACGGGCGTCAGGCCGGTGGCGACCCGCCAGTCCTGGGTGCCCTTGGGGGGCGATACCGTGATTCGGTGGGGAGCGTCAGCGTGGCCGTGTGCGTTCAGGCACAGGCTGGTGCCGTTGAAAAAGCCGCGCCGGGTGTCCAGCCAGGCGGTGCGCACCGAGGCGTCAAAGGCGTACACGCGGTATTTCAGCGTCAGGGGGCGCGACGTCTGACAGGCGATGGTCCAGTTGTTTTTGTTCAGTTGGGTCAGCGCGCAGGCGCGCCGACCCTGGGTGGCGCTGAGTTCTTGCAGGTGTTTGGAAAATTCGCGCACCAGGTAGCTGCCCGGTATCCACACCGGCAGCGATACTTGTTGCTGGGCCTGTGGTTGGGCGATGGTCATTTCCACGTCGTACAGGTGCGCGTGAACATCGCTGGCGTTGACCGCGTAGCTGACGGCAGCGGTTTCGATGGTCTTGGGTGTGCGGGGCATCCGAGCTCCTTCAAGTGGCGGCCGCGCCCAACAAGCAGCACAAGACCGACACCAGCGTCAGGCGAAAGCGCAGCGTCATCCATTCGCGCAGACCGGCGGCAGGCCAGGTCTTGCGGTCGACCAGGTAGCAGGCCACCAGCAGCAGGCCCAACAAGGGCAAACCGGCATAGGCGGGCATGATCACCGCGATCCAGGCGACCAGCGAGGGGCTGATGCCCCAGATCAGGTGGAAGGTGCGCAATGGGGTGTTTTCGCGCAGCGCCAATCCCCAGTGGATGCCGCCCAAAAACGAAGCGATGACTGCGCCATATGCGGTCAGCGCGATGGCCACCAGAGGCAGCACATCCAATTCAACCAAATACATGAGCAAAGCGCCCAGCACAAAGGGGATCAAGCCGGCGTAACCCAGGCGCAAAACCCAGCGGCCGGGTTCGGAATCGACGGTGAGGGGCATGGTGACTTCAGAGTTGTTTTTCGAGTTGGGACACCGAGATGGCGCCGGGAATGCGCACGCCACTGGCGGTGAAGGTGGTGGGCGTACCGGTGATGCGGTGCTTGCGCCCGAATTCGACATTGCGGTCGATCGCACTGCTGTCGCAGTTGGCGGCCGATGGTGTTTTGGCATTCAGCATCCAGTCTTGCCAGGCTTGCGCCCGGTCTTTGGCGCACCAGATGTGACGCGACTTTTGCACCGAGTCGGCCCCCAGCACCGGGTAAATGAAGACATGGATGGTGACGTTGTCCAGGCGCTCCAGGTCACGCTCGAAGCGCTTGCAATAGCCGCAATTGGGGTCGGCGAACACGGCCATCTTGCGTTGGCCGTTGCCCCGCACCAGGGTCAGGGCGTCTTTGAGCGGCAGCTTGGAAAAGTCGATCGCATTGAGTTTTTCCAGCCGTTCTTCGGTCAGGTTGCGTTTTTGTCGGGCGTCGATCAGTTCGCCCTGGATCAGGTAGTTGCCTTCGGCATCGGTGTAGTAGATCTCGTTGCCTTCGGTCCGGATTTCGAACAGGCCGGTCATCGGGGTGCGACGCACTTCTTCGATGCGCGGCATGCTGGGCAGGCGATCGGACAGGTTTTTGCGGATCTGGTTTTCCTGGCCTTGGGCGTGCAGCGGTGCGGTGTTCAGGGTCAAGGCCAACAGCATGGCCAGAAAAGGGAGGTGGCGTTTCATGTGGCGATGTCCAAATGGGTGGCTTGCGCCATGGCCCAACGTTTGAAGAAGTCCATGCGGTTGACGCACGACAAGCCCGAGTTGCGCAACCAACGGGCCAGGGGGGAGGGATGGGCGTAGAGGGTTTGCAAACCGTCGCAGGCGGCGTTGACGACCGCCAGAGCCAGCTTGCGTTGGCGCTCGTAATCGCGCAGCAATCGGGGGTCGGCCACGCCAGACAGGCGACCCTGACGTTGGCGCTGGCCCAGCACATGGGTCAAACAGGCCACATCGTCCAGGCCCAGGTTCAGGCCCAGACCAGCCAAGGGGTGAATGGTGTGCGCGGCGTCGCCCACCAGCACAAACGCCGATCCGTCGGGTGCGATGCCGCTCCAATGCCGGGCTTGCGCCGATTGCAAAGGCCAGACCGCCCGACCGCTGATCAGGCTGAGCGCGCCCAGTTCGCCGGCGGTTTGTTGCATCAACACAGGCTCGAGCAGGGTTGCGTCTTGCTCGCGGCGAGCTTGGGCCAGTGGCGGCGGCAAGGACCAAACCACAGCGCTGTTGTGGGGGTCGCCCAAAGGCAGCTGCGCCAGGATGGCGGCTTGCGAACCGGTCCCCACGAACCATTGGCGCGCGCACTGGCCATGGGGCCGCTCGTGGCGCACCCGAAAGGCCAGCGCGTGCTGATCGTAGGGTTGGCGCTCAAACGCCAGCCCCCAAGCCTCGCGGCTGCGGCTGGTTTTGCCTTCGCAGACCACGGTCAATTCGGCATGGGGTGCAGAGGGCAGCAGGGCGATGCCGGCTTCGTGGGCCACGCGCTCGCGCAACAAGGCCAGCAGCGGCGGGACGTCCACGATCCAGCTCAGCGGCTGACCGGCGGGGCCTTCAAAGTCGATTTGACCACCGTCGTCGCCCCACACGGCCATGCGTTGCACCGGCGCGGCCGCCGCTTCGGGCCAGGCACCCAGGCTTTCCAGCAATTGGCGCGCCGAGGCATTGAGCGAATAGGCCCGCACATCCGCCTCACCCGGAGGGGCTGGGGACGTGACCAGCGCGACCCGCAGGCCCTGTCGGGCCAGGGCCAGAGACTGGGCGCAACCGGTGATGCCGTCGCCTCGGATGCAAACGTCAAAATCAAAAGACATGGGCTCATTTTAGGGCTGGGCCATCCGGTTCCCCAGTCTTTGCGACAATCGCCCCATGAGCACCGCAGCCATCCTTTCTGAAATCTGGGTTTACCCCGTCAAGTCCTGCGCCGGTATTTCGGTGCGCCAATCCACCCTCACCGAAACCGGCCTCGAATGGGATCGCACCTGGATGGTGGTCGATGCCCAGGGCAGCATGGTCACTCAGCGTGACCTGCCTGCCATGGCCCTGATCGAGACCCGCTTGCGGGCCACCGAGGTGGTGCTGCGCGCGCACGGCATGCTGGCTCTGCACCTGGCCATGGATCAGGCCGAAGGCCAGACCCGGGTCGAAATTTGGGGTCAGCAGGTGCCGGCCTATGACATGGGCGATCTGGCTGCGCAGTGGCTGACCGATTTTTTGTCGCAAACCCCGGCTGGCAAAGCCCTGGGGCCCTTGCGATTGGCCCGTTTCGACCCCGATCATCAGCGCCCCAGCGACCCCCAATGGGCCCAGGGCCACCCGGGTCTCAACACCTTTGGCGACGGGTTTCCGCTGCTGATCGCCGGTGCAGCGTCGTTGCAAGAGTTCAACCGCCGCGCCCGCGAGATGGGTCGTTCTGAAGTGGTCATCCAGCGTTTTCGGCCCAATTTGGTCATTGCCGGCCTGGAGCCGCACCAGGAAGATCGGCTGACCTCGATCACGTTGCAAACCCCGCAAGGCCCGGTGGAGATCCGGCCGGTCAAGCCCTGCGTGCGTTGCAGCGTGCCCGATGTCGACCCGACTGATGGCCAGCCTGACGGTGCCGTCAACCCGGTTTTGCAGTCCTATCGGCAGGACCCCCGCATGAACGGTGCCCTGACCTTTGGCATGAATGCCATCGTGACCCGAGGTTGGGTGCCGGCCGCCAGCGACCAACCCGAACCCGAATTGAGCGTGGGCATGGCGGTGACCGTGGCCTGAACGGCGTGCTGTCGGGTTCCCCTCTGCGAAACGCCCCAAAGGTGGGCGCGGGCCTTACAATTCACACAAACAACACCTGAATTCATCATGAGCCTCCAATGCGGCATCGTGGGCCTGCCCAACGTGGGCAAATCCACCCTTTTCAACGCCCTGACCAAAGCCGGCATCGCCGCTGAAAACTACCCCTTTTGCACCATCGAGCCCAACACCGGTGTGGTCGAGGTGCCCGATCCGCGCCTGCAACAACTGGCCGACATCATCAGCCCCGAGCGCATCGTGCCGGCCATCGTCGAGTTTGTCGACATCGCCGGTTTGGTGGCGGGTGCAAGCAAAGGCGAGGGCCTGGGCAATCAGTTTTTGGCCCACATTCGCGAGACCGACGCCATCGTGAATGTGGTGCGTTGTTTTGACGATGCCAACATCATCCACGTGGCAGGCAAGGTGGATCCGATCTCCGACATCGAGGTCATTCAGACCGAGTTGTGCCTGGCCGATCTGGGCACCGTGGAAAAAGCCCAACAGCGTTATGGCAAGGCGGCCAAAAGTGGCAACGACAAGGAAGCCACCAAGATGGTGGCCTTGCTGGCCAAGGTGCAGCCGGTGCTGGATCAGGGCAAGCCGGTGCGCACCCTGGAACTGAGCGACGAAGAGCGTGCCCTGCTCAAGCCCCTGTGCCTGATCACTGCCAAACCCGCCATGTTTGTGGGCAATGTCAGCGAAGACGGGTTTGAAAACAACCCCTACCTGAGCCGCTTGCAGGAGTACGCCCAGAGCCAAAACGCCCCGGTGGTCGCCATCTGCGCCAAGATGGAGGCCGACATGTCCGAGATGAACGATGACGACAAAGCCATCTTTTTGGAAGAAATGGGGCAGACCGAGCCCGGCCTGAATCGCCTGATCCGCGCCGCTTTCAAATTGTTGGGCTTGCAGACCTACTTCACCGCAGGGGTCAAGGAAGTGCGCGCCTGGACCATCCACATTGGCGACACCGCACCGCAAGCCGCCGGCGTGATTCACGGCGACTTCGAGCGTGGCTTCATCCGCGCCCAGACCATTGCCTTTGACGACTACATCGCCCACAAGGGCGAGCAGGGTGCCAAAGACGCCGGCAAGATGCGCGCCGAAGGCAAGGACTACATCGTCAAGGATGGCGATGTGATGAACTTTTTGTTCAACGTTTGAAGGCCTTCACTTCAAGGGATCAGGATCAACTTCACAGCCGTCCATTCAGGCCCCATGAAAAAACCCCCGCCATTTGGCGGGGGGTTTTGTTGGGTGTCAGCCGACGATCACTTCATGTAGTCGGACACCACTTTCCAGCGGCCGTCCTGGATTTGCGACAGGCGCGATTGGTCGTTGCCCAGACGCTTGGTGGCGGTGAAGCTCAGCGGCGGGCTGCCGAAGATGTCGCCCTGGAAGGTGATGCCGTCCATGGCCTTGATGAAGGTTTCGTGGGTCAGGTTTTTGCCGGCTTTGCCCGCTGCGGTGGCAAAGTGCGTCATGGCCTGGTAGCCGTAGACCGAGAACACGGTCGGGTCTTCGTTGAACTGGGTTTTGTATTTGGTGGCCCAGAAGCGAATCGGCTGAGAGGCTTCGTCGAGGTAGGGGTGTTGCGAGGTCATGGCCGCATACAGGCCGTCCATGGCTTTGCCGCCCAGTTTGTGGATGAGGTCGGTGTAGGCCGCCGAGGAGCCCAAAAAGATCGGGTTAAAGCCGGTCTTGCGCGACTCGCCGATGGTGCCCACGGTCTCGCGGATGATGGTGCCCAGCACCACCATGTCGCAGTTGGCGGCCTTCATGCGGGCGACTTGTGACGAAAAGTCGGTCGAGCCGCGCTTGAAGGTGGTTTTTTCGGCGAATTCCATGCCCACGGCCTTCAGGCCGGCTTCGCCGCCGCGCATCACCTCCAGACCGAATTCATCGTCTTGGTAGATGGTGCAGACTTTTTTGGCGTTTTTCTCTTTCACCAGCTTGGCGGTGGCCAGGCGCACCTGGTCGTAGTAGGTGGCGGCGAAGGCGAATTTCAGGGGATGGAAGGGGTCAAACATCTCGCGCGCGGCGGTGACCGGGAAGAAGTTGATCACGTTTTTGCTGAATTGCACCGGCATGGCGGCCATGTTTTGGGCCGTGCCCACATGCCCGATCATGGCAAAGATTTTGTCCTGGTTGACCAGCTTTTGCGCCGCCAACACGGCTCGTTTGGGGTCATAGCCCGAGTCTTCGATTTTGAGTACGATCTTGCGACCGTTGATGCCGCCTTGCTCGTTGATCTCGTCGGCTGCCAGCATCAGGCCCATGCGGATTTGCTTGCCAAAGCCGGCCAGGGGGCCCGACAAGTCCTGGATGGAGCCCACGGTCAGGGTGTCTTTGCTCACCCCTTGTTGTGCCATTGCGGCCCCGCTCAGGGCCAGGGCCGAGACCAGCGCCAAAATTTTCTTTTTCATGGCCATCTTCTCCTCTTTAAAAAATGGTGGTCATCATGACCGGTACATCGCCTCGATTTGCGGCGCATACTTTTGCTCGACCAGTTTGCGTTTGAGCTTCATGGTCGGCGTCAGCTCTTCGTCTTCCGCGCTCAACTGCTTGTCGAGCAGGAAGAATTTTTTGATTTGTTCCACCCGGGCGAATTTGCGGTTCACCCGGTCGATTTCGGTCTGGATCAGCGCCTGCACCTCGGGGGCTCGGGTGAGCGAGGCGTAGTTGCTGAAAGGCACATCGGCATCTTGGGCAAACTTCTCCACGTTCTCCTGGTCGATCATGATCATCACCACCAGGTAAGGGCGCCGGTCGCCGATCACCACCGCATCGGTGATGTAGGGCGAGAATTTGAGTTCGTTTTCCAGCTCGGTGGGGGTGATGTTCTTGCCGCCAGCCGTGATGATGATGTCTTTCATCCGGTCGGTGATGCGGAAATACCCTTCCTCGTCCACTGTGCCCACGTCGCCGGTGTGCAGCCAGCCATCGGCGTCGATGGCTTCGCGGGTTTTTTCGGGCATGTTGAGGTAGCCCTTGAAGACGTTGGGGCCACGCACCAGGATCTCGCCGGTTTGGGGGTCAAGGCGCACTTCGTTGAAGCGTGCGGCCGGGCCGATCGAGCCGGGTTTGATCTTGTGCGGCAGCATGCCGGTCGAGCCGCCACAGGTTTCGGTCATGCCCCAAACTTCCAGCATGGGCACGCCCAGCGCCAGGTACCAGCGCACCAGGTCAGGGGCGATGGGGGCTGCGCCGGTCACCAGGTAGCGGGCGCGGTGGATACCGATCATCTTGCGCACGTTGTTCAGGACCAGCGCACTGGCGAGCCTGAATTGAAGTTGGAGGGGGGTCGGTACATCCTGGCCGGCCAGCACCCGGTCGGCGACGCGTTGGCCGATGCCAATGGCCCAGGCGTAGGCCAGTTGTTGCAAGCGACTGGATTCTTTGAGGGCGATCATCACGCCGGAGTAGAACTTTTCCCACACCCGGGGGACGGCGGTGAAGACCGTGGGGGCGATTTCGCGCACGTTTTCGGGCACGGTTTCGGGGTTCTCCACGAAATTGAGCACCGTGCCGGTGTAGAGCGAGAAGTACTCGCCACCGACGCGTTCGGCGATGTGGCACAGCGGCAAAAAACACATGGTCTCGTCGCGGTCGTCGCGGGCGATCAGGGTGTTGTAGCCGCGCACGGTGTAGGTCAGGCCGGCGTGGGTGTGCATGGCCCCTTTGGGTTTGCCGGTGGTGCCCGAGGTGTAGACCAGGATCGCCACCTGGTCGGGCCGGCATTGGGCGATGCGCTCTTGCAGGGCTTGGGGGTGGTGGGCCGCATGCTCGCGCCCGAGCTCGCGCAAGCGATCCCAACCCAGCACCATGGGGTCCTTCAGGTGGTGCAGTCCTTTCATGTCCATGACCACGATGTGGCGCAACAGCGGCAGGCGCTCACGCACCTCCAGCGCCTTGTCCAGTTGTTCGTCGTCTTCAACAAACAGCACCGTGGTGGACGAGTCGTGACACAGGTATTCCACCTGGCTGGCGGCGTCGGTGGGGTAGATGCCGTTGGAAGTTCCCGCACAGCTCAGCACGGCCAGGTCGGCCATGACCCATTCCATGCGGGTGTTGGCCAGGATCGAGGCGGTGGCACCCGGCGCGAAGCCCAAGGCCAAGAGGCCATGGGCCAGCTCGCTCACGGTTTGTCCGGTGTCGGACCAGGTCATGGCGCGCCAAATGCCCAGGTGCTTCTGGCGCATCCAGACCTTGGACCCGCGCGCACGCACCCCATTCCAGAACATCTCGGTCAGGGTATCACCCGCCAGCACCGGTTCGGTGTTGGGTTTGAGTTGGGAGGCTTGCCAAAGTCCGTTCATGTCGATCACCGCCAGGTTTTCTTTTTCTTCCAGCGCCGGTCGTCGCGCACACCCGCTTCCTTCATGCCGAGGTAAAACTCCTTGATGTCTTCTTTTTCGCGCAGGTTGGCGCAGGTGTCGTTCATGACAATGCGACCGTTTTCCAGCACGTAGCCGTAGTCGGCTGCGTTCAGGGCCATGTTGGCGTTTTGTTCCACCACCAGCATGGTGGTGCCGCGTTCGCGGTTGATGCGCACCACGATCTCAAAGATTTCCTTGGTCAACTTGGGCGATAGCCCCAGGCTGGGCTCGTCGAGCATCATCAACTGGGGCGCTGCCATCAGGGCGCGGCTGATGGCCAGCATTTGCTGCTGGCCGCCCGACAAGAGGCCGGCAGGCTGTTCGGCACGCTCGCGCAAAATGGGGAAATAGCCCAACACGGTTTCGACGTCGCGCGCGACCGCATCGCGGTCGCTGCGGGTGTAAGCCCCCATCAGCAGGTTGTGGCGCACGCTGAGCAGCGGGAACACCTCGCGGCCTTCGGGCACGTGGGCCAGGCCGAGTTGCACGACCAAGGCCGGGTCGCGCGCCGTGATGTCTTGCCCATTGAATTCAATGCTGCCCTTGCGCGGATCCAGGATACCGCTGATGGTCTTTAAAATCGTGGACTTGCCCGCGCCGTTGGAGCCCAGCACGGTGGCGATTTCGCCCTGACGCACCGTCAGGCTCACGCCCCGGATGGCTTTGATGGGGCCGTAGGCGCTCTCGACGTTGGAGAGTTTGAGCACCACCGGGCGATCGGCAAACCAGTCGCTCATGCGGCCCTCCGGTCGGTGGGGGCGGTGGTGCGGCGCAGGTTGGAGACATCGTCTACCGTGCCCAGATAAGCTTCGATCACGCCGGGGTGGGCTTGCACTTCGGCCGCTGTGCCCAAGGCCAGCACCTCGCCCTGGCTCATGGCCAGCACCCGGTCCGACACTTTGGCCACCAGGCCCATGTCGTGTTCGACCATCAGCACGGTGATGCCCAACAGGTTGCGAATGTCCGAGATCCAAAAGGCCATGTCCTCGGTTTCTTCGCTGTTGAGGCCCGAGGAGGGCTCGTCGAGCAACAGCAGTTGGGGCGCCATGCACAGCGCCCGTGCCAGCTCGACCACCTTGCGCACCCCATAGGGCAGGCCACCCACATGGGTGTCGCGGTAATGCTGGAGCTTCAAAAAGTCGATCACTTCTTCGACCTTTTCGCGCGCTTCGATCTCGGCGCGGCGAATGGCCGGGCTGAACAGCATTTCTTGCCAGAGGCTGCCACGCCGGTGCCGATGCCGGCCGATCAGCAGGTTTTGCAGCACGGTGGCGTGTTCGAACAATTCGATGTTCTGGAAGGTGCGGGCGATGCCCAGGCCGGCGACTTCATGGGGTGCGACGCGAGACAAGGATTGGCCCTGAAACAAGATCTCACCCTGGGTCGGGGTGTAGATGCCGCTGATCAGGTTGAAGACCGTGGTTTTGCCCGCGCCGTTGGGGCCGATCAGGGTGAAGACTTCACCCTGGCGCACCTCGAAGCTGACCTGGTTGACGGCCAACAGGCCGCCAAAACGAACGGTCAGGTCGCGAGCCGATAAAAGAACGGGCGTGTTCATTTGAGGCGATCCGATTTCTGAAAACTCTTTTGCCGCTTGAACATGCCCTGGCGGTAAAAGGGAAAGAGTTGCAACCAGGCGCGCACTTTGAGCCAGCGCCCATACAAACCCATGGGTTCAAACAACACGAAACCGATCAGCACCAGGCCATAGACCACGGCTTGCAAGCCGGGGGCTTGGCCCACCACGTCAGGCAGGTATTGCTTGCCGATGGCAATGAGCTGCGGCATGGTGATCAGGAAGATGGCGCCCAAAAACGCACCATGGATCGAACCCAGGCCCCCGATCACCACCATCAGCAGCAAGTCGATCGAGTGCAGCACATTGAACTGGTCCGGGCTGATGAATTGCAATTTGTGGGCGTACAGGGCACCGCCCAAGCCGGCCAGGGCGGCCGACAACATGAAGCTGAGTGTCTTGTAGCGGGCCAGGTGGATGCCCATGCTTTGTGCGGAAATTTCAGAATCGCGGATGGCCACGAAAGCACGCCCGGTGGCACTGCGCAAGATGTTGACGACGGCCAGCGTGCTGAGGAGGGTGACGCCCAGGCACAGGGCGTAAAAGCCGGCTTCGCTTTCGATTTTCAGGCCCAACAGGCTGGGCGGCAGCACCGACAGGCCGGCGTTGCCCCCTGTCACGCTTTCCCAACGGGCCAGGCCCTCTTCGACGATGAAACCAAAAGCCAGCGTGGCGATGCCGAGATAGATGCCTTTGACACGCAGGGCCGGCAGACCCACCACCGCGCCCACCGCCGCCGACAACAGCCCGGCCATGGCCAGGGACAGGGGGAACGGCCAGCCCTGAGCGGTCAGCACCGCTTCGGTGTAGGCCCCCACACCCAAAAATGCGGCGTGACCGATGGAGAACAGGCCGGTGTAGCCCGCCAGCAGCATCAGCCCCAGGCCGACCACGCTGTAAATCAGCACAAAGGTGAGTTGCGCCAGCCAATAGTCGTCGAGCAACCAGGGGGCGGTCAGCAAAAAGGCGATCAGCAAGCCGTACCAGAAGCGATGGCCGCCGTGTTTGGCCAGGCGGATGTCCTGGTCGTAGTCGGTTTTGAAGAGGAATCGCATGGCCGGGCCCTAGACCTTTTTGCGCAGGTTTTCGCCCAGCAAGCCATTGGGCTTGATGGCCAGCATGATCAGCACCACCACATAGGCGGCCACGTCTTTGAAGCCTTCGGGCAGGTAAAAGCCCGCCAGCGCCTCGACCAGGCCGATGATGATGCCGCCCAAAATCGCCCCGGGCAGGCTGCTGAAGCCCCCGACCACGGCGGCCGGAAAGGCTTTGAGCCCAATCAGCCCCATGTTGGCGTGCACAAAGGTGATGGGCGCCAGCAAGAGCCCGGCCACTGCGGCCACCATGGCGGCCAAGGCCCACACCAGGCCGTTGAGGCGCTTGACCGGGATGCCCATGTAATACGCGGCCAACTGGTTTTGCGATGAAGCCTGCATGGCAATGCCCAATTTGGAGCGGCTGAACAACAGGTACAGCACGAGGCACAACACAGCGGTGCAGGCCATCACCATCAGTTGGCTGGCCCCCATGACCACGCCGCCCCATTCGAAGGTGAGGTCTTTGTAGGGCGCGGCAAAGGCGTGGGTTTCGGTGCCGATGCCGGGGATCATGGTCACCAGGCCGCGTGCCACATAGCCGATGCCAAAGGTCAGCATGACCACCGAAAAAGCGGGTTGTCCCAAAATCGGACGGATGACGGCACGCTCGATCAGCCAGCCCGTCAGGGCCATGGCCAGCAGCACCACCGGCACCACCAGCACAAAGCTCAGGCCCAGTCCGTCAATGAGCGCCAGGCCGCAGAAAGCACCCAGCATCATCAACTCGCCTTGGGCGAAGCTGACGGTCTCGGTCGCTTTGTAGATGAGCACGAAGCCCAATGCGATCAGGCCATAGATGCAGCCTTGGGCGATGCCGCTCAAAACAATCTGCAACTCTTGCATGCACTCCCTCTGATGTTTGTTTTGGGTCTGTTCGACTTCTTGGGGCGATTGTCGTTTTGCCCAACGGGCGCGCCATTTGGGGAAACCCTGCCTTGACCCTTGGAGGTCACGGGTCTTTATTGTTTTCCGAGCGAACGCAGCAGCGATGCAGGGTCTCGTGCACATCGTCTTTGGCACCAGCAGCCCTCTAAAATGTCCCTGAACTTTTTGAGGACATCATGGCCCCATACCCTGCCGCTGCATCCCATGGGTCTGGCCCCACTCCAGGTCCCGGCGCACTCGGGCGCTTTCGGGTGCTCGACCTCACCCGGGTGCGCTCGGGTCCGACCTGTGTGAGGATCCTGGCCGATTTTGGGGCGGACGTCATACGCATCGAGTCGCCGCCCGGGCTGGATCCCACTCAGTCGGCGCCGGAGGCGCGCGATGGTTCGGATGCGCTCAACCTGCATCGCAACAAACGATCCATCACCCTGAATTTGAAAGCCCCGCAGGCGCAGACCATCTTGCACCGCTTGGTGAAATCGGCCGATGTGGTGGTGGAGAACTACCGACCCGAGGTCAAGCAGCGACTGGGGCTCGACTACGACACCCTTTGCGCCATCAACCCGCGCATCATTTTGGCCAGCATCTCGGGCTTTGGCCAAAGCGGGCCCTACCGGGATCGGCCCGGGTTTGATCAAATCGCTCAAGGCATGGGTGGCTTGATGTCGGTCACCGGCATGCCGGGGCAAGGTCCGGTGCGAGCCGGCATCGCGGTGGCCGATTCCACCACCGGACTCTATGCGGCCATCGGCATTTTGACGGCCTTGCTCGAGCGCGAGCAATCCGGCCAGGGGCAGTGGGTGCAGGCCAATTTGCTCTCGTCCATGATCGCGTTGTGCGACTTTCAGGCCGCACGCTGGCTGATCGATGGCGTGGTGCCGCCGCCAGCCGGTAACGATCATCCGGTGACCACCCCCATGGGCACCTTCGCCTCCCGAGACGGTCATTTCAACCTGGGTGTGGGTAACACGCGCCAATTCCACGCCTTGTGCGATGTCATCGGGCGAGCCGACTTGCGCGAACACCCCGAGTACCAGACCTCGGCCGGTCGCTTGCAAGGTCGCGCGGCACTTCGGGCAGAACTGGAACGCTCTTTTGGATTGCGCAGCACCCAAGCTTGGGTGGATGCGCTCAATGCAGCAGGCGTGCCCTGTGGCCCCATCCTCGACATGCAACAGGTTTTTGAAGATCCGCAGGTGCAACACCTGCCCACCACCACCACGCTGGCGCATCCCCGGCGCGGCCCGATTCGGGTGCTCAATACCCCGGCCATCTTGTCGCGCACCCCGGCGCGGGTCACGCACACCCAAGCCGACTCGGGTGAGCACACCCAAGACGTGCTGACCGATTTGGGTTTCAGCCCATCCGACATTCAACAATTCACCGAACAGAAAGTCATCTGACCATGAGCGAACTCACCACCCCCACACCGACCCCGGGTACTTTGCACCTGCACAAGCAAGGCCATGTCGCCACCATCGTGTTTGACAACCCGGCCAAGTTCAACGCCATGAACTACGACATGTGGACCGGTTTGCCGCAACGCATTCAGGAATGCATCGATGACGAAAACATCCGTCTCATCGTGCTGACCGGGGCCGGCGACAAAGCCTTTGTCTCGGGTGCCGACATCTCGCAGTTCGGCGAGCGCCGCAATGGCGGCGACGCCGACCAGGCCTACAACCGCGCCACCGAGGCGGCCTATGCCAGTGTGCTGGATTGCCCCAAGCCCACACTGGCCAAAATCCGCGGCATCTGCATGGGCGGGGGCTTGGGCTTGGCCCTGAACTGCGATGTGCGCATGTGCAGCACAGACGCCAGATTCCGCATGCCCGCCGGGCGCTTGGGTTTGGGCTATGCCTATGCGGGCGTCAAGCGCTTCACCGAAATTGTGGGCTTCGCCCACACCCCCGATTTGTTTTTCAGCGCCCGCATCTTCGGTGCGGAAGAAGCCCGGCACATGCACCTGGTGCAGCAGGTGCTGGCGCCCGATGCGTTTGAGGCGGGAGTGCAAGCCTACATCGATCAAGTGTGCGAGAACGCCCCCATGACCCTGGCCGCGGCCAAACGGGCTTTGCTGGAGTTGCGCAAAGATCCGGCCCAGCGCGATGTGGCCCTGGTGCAGCAGATGGTGCAGGCTTGTTTTGCCAGCCAGGACTACAAGGAAGGGCGCAAAGCCTTTGCAGAAAAAAGAAAGCCGGATTTCAAGAGTTGCTGAAGCAATCGCCGGAGTCATTCCAGTCTATCGAGTGCATCCCTATCAGGCGCAGATCTGATTTGCGCCATGATTCAGATGCGAAGACCGCAGTGGGTCATGTGAAATGAGAAAATCGGTTGGTCCACACGCCAAGCGACCATGAACATCCTCTTCATCCACCAAAACTTCCCCGGTCAGTTCAAGCACTTGGCTCCGGCCCTGGCCGCCCAAGGCCATCAGGTCACGGCCCTGGTCCTGAAAAAAACCGATCAGACTCAATGGCAAGGGGTTCGGTTGCACAGCTATGGTGTCCAGCGCGGCACGTCTCCGACCGTGCACCCCTGGGTGTCCGATTTCGAGACCAAGACCATCCGGGCCGAGGCCTGCATGCGCGCTGCCTTGCAAATGCGCCAAGAGGGCTATTTCCCCGACCTGATCATCGCCCACCCCGGTTGGGGCGAGTCGTTGTTTCTCAAGGAGGTTTGGTCCCAAGCCAAGCTGGCCATTTATTGCGAGTTTCATTACCACTCGCAGGGCTCGGACGTGGGCTTTGACCCCGAGTTTCCGGTGCAAGACCCCGACGGCAACGCCTGTCGTTTGCAACTGAAGAACCTGAACAACCTGTTGCACTTTCAGACCGCTGACGCCGGCATCAGCCCCACCCACTGGCAAGCCAGCACCTTCCCAGAACCCTTCAGGTCCAAAATCACCGTGGTGCACGATGGCATTGACACCCGGGTCGTGGCGCCCAACCCCCTGGTCAGCCTGGAGTTGAACGGCGGCATCACCCTGACCCGTGCCGACGAAGTCATCACTTTTGTCAATCGCAACCTGGAACCCTATCGGGGCTACCACATCTTCATGCGCGCCTTGCCCGAGTTGCTGCGCCAACGCCCCAGGGCCCGGGTGCTGATCGTCGGCGGCGATGACGTCAGTTATGGCGCCAGGCCTCCCGCCGGTCAGAAGTGGAAAGACATTTTCATCGACGAGGTGCGCGGCCGGATCAGTGACGCAGATTGGGCTCGTGTGCATTTTTTAGGGCACGTGCCCTATCAGGCGTTCATCGGTCTGTTGCAACTGTCCACGGTGCATCTGTACCTGACCTATCCTTTTGTCTTGTCCTGGAGTTTGCTCGAGGCCATGAGCGCCGGTTGTGCCATAGTGGCCAGCGACACTGCCCCGCTGCATGAGGTCATCCGGCAGGATCAAACCGGTCGACTGGTTGATTTTTTTGATCTAAACGCCTGGGTGCATGAAACCTGTCGCCTGCTCGACGACCCCCAGGCGCGCGAAACCCTGGGCAAAAATGCCAGGGCCTGCGCCCAAAGCCAATATGACTTGGATACAATTTGTCTTCCAAGGCAATTGCAATTGGTTAACCAATGGCTTAAAAACTGACCAAAGGATTTTTCATGACCATCGTCACCATCGACAACAAGCCCTACGAAGTTGAAAAGCTCAGCGATGACGCCAAAAACCAACTCAACATGCTGGCCGCGACCGATGCCAAGATCCGCAGCCTGCAAGCCGAATTGGCCATTTGCCAGACGGCTCGCAATGCCTACGCCAAGGCCCTGAACGAAACCCTGCCCAAAGAGTAAGCCTGCCGCACTGAGGCGTCCCTCGGGGCGCGTCCAAAACCCATGGGCTCTGGACACAGAGCCCATTGTTCTTCTTGAAGCATTTCAAATCATTCAAAACACCCAAACCAGCAGGCTGGTCATGAGGGTGTAGCGCAAAAATTTGCCCACCGCCATGTAGGCCAGGCAGGGCAGGGCGGGCATGCGCAACCATCCTGCCACCGCGCACAGCGGGTCGCCCACGATGGGGAGCCAACTCAGCAAGCAGGCCTTGGGGCCCAGTTTTTGCAGCCAGCGCAAGGCTTGGGCGTGCGAGCGGTCTGCCTGATCGCCCCGGGCCTTGTCCACCAGGTGGTGGGCACCCAGCCCCATCCACCAACTGATCATGCCGCCCAAGGTGTTGCCCACCGTGGCCACTCCGATGGCAGGCCAGAACAGAGCCGGGTTGAGCGTCACCAGGCCAAACACGGCGGGCTCGGAGCCCATGGGCAAGAGCGTGGCCGAGATCAGGGCCACCACAAAAACGGTGCTCAAGCCAAACTCGGGCAGGGCCAGCCATTGCATCAACGCTTGCATCCATTCGGGCATGGCTTCAGTTTAACGCCACAACCGTGGGCCAAACCGATCCCCCCAGGCCGTGTCAGGTTGCTTAAAAAATCGGCAGTAGAATCAGCCTCCCGCTTTACCCCCCCACCCCGTTTCACCATGCGCATCGGTCCCTTCGAATTGCCCAACGGCCTGATGGTCGCGCCCATGGCGGGGGTGACCGATCGGCCGTTCAGGAAGCTGTGCAAAGCGTTGGGCGCGGGTTATGCGGTCAGTGAAATGGTGACTTCGCGACGCGACCTCTGGAACAGCCTGAAAACCTCGCGGCGCGCCGACCACCAGGGGGAGACCGGTCCGATTGCGGTGCAGATCGCTGGCACCGACCCGCTGGAGATGGCCGATGCCGCCCGCTACAACATCGACCGTGGCGCACGGATCATCGACATCAACATGGGTTGTCCGGCCAAAAAGGTGTGCAACAAGTGGGCCGGCTCGGCCCTGATGCAAGAGCCGCAATTGGCCCTGTCCATCGTCGAAGCGGTGGTGCAAGCCTGTGCCCCGCAGGGGGTGCCGGTCACCCTGAAGATGCGCACCGGCTGGTGCCACGATCAGCGCAATGCCCCGCAACTGGCCCTGGCCGCACAAGAAGCCGGGGTGCAAATGCTCACCATCCACGGGCGCACCCGCGACCAGGGGTACAAGGGCGAAGCCGAATACGACACCATCGCCCACATCAAGTCGCGTGTGCAGGTGCCGGTGGTGGCCAACGGTGACATCGACAGCCCCGAAAAAGCCCTGAAGGTCTTGCAACACACCGGCGCAGACGCGCTGATGATCGGGCGTGCGGCCCAGGGGCGACCCTGGATCTTTCGAGAGATCCAGCACTTTTTACAAACCGGCGAGCATTTGGCCCCGCCGCTGGTGGCCGAGGTGCGGCGCTTGCTGACCGAGCACCTGGCCGAGCACCTGGGCCTGTACGGCGAGTACACCGGCGTGCGCAGCGCGCGCAAGCACCTGGCCTGGTATGTGCGCGATTGGCCCGGTGCGGCCGATTTTCGCGCGCGCATCAATGCCATTGAAGACCCCGGCCAGCAGCACGACGCGCTGCAGGCCTATCTGGATCAACTCGAGTCGTTCTCGGACCGTGTGCCTGCGCAGAGCCCGGCATGTCCGGCAACCGACCCCACCGACCTGACCTCAGCCTCATGAGCAAACATCACATTGAAGAAGCGGTACGTGCCAGCCTGGAGGGCTATTTCAAAGACCTCAAGGGCGTGGCGCCGGACAATTTGTACGAATTGATGCTGGGCACCTTCGAGAAGCCTTTGCTTGAAATCGTCATGCGCCAGGCCGATGGCAACCAGTCGCGTGCCGCCGAGTGGCTGGGGCTGAACCGCAACACCTTGCGCAAAAAATTGCTCGAACACAAGCTGATCAAATCATGAATGCACTGCTCTCCGTCTCCGACAAAACCGGCATCGTCGAATTGGCGCGCCAATTGCATCAATTGGGCATAGGCCTGATCTCCACTGGCGGCACGGCGCAGTTGCTGGCCGATGCCGGTTTGCCGGTGACCGAGGTGGCGCAGGTGACGGGTTTCCCTGAAATGCTCGATGGCCGGGTCAAAACCCTGCACCCCAAAATCCATGGCGGTCTGCTGGCCCGGCGCGACGTGCCCCAGCACAAGGCGGCGCTGGCCCAGCACGGCATCGACACCATCGACCTGTTGGTGGTCAACCTGTACCCCTTCGAGGCCACGGTGGCTCGGGCCGATTGCACGCTGGATGACGCGATCGAGAACATCGACATCGGCGGGCCGGCCATGGTGCGCAGCGCCGCCAAGAACTGGAAAGACGTGGCCGTGCTGACCGACGCCAGCCAGTACCCGACGGTGTTGGCCGAGTTGCAAGCCCACGGCAAGGTGTCGGATGCCACCCGTTTTGCCTTGTCGGTGGCGGCTTTCAATCGGATCAGCCAGTACGATGCCGCCATCAGCCATTACCTCAGCAGCGTGGCCTTCCATCCTGGCAACACCTCGGGCGTGCCCGAGCGCATCGAATACCCGACCCAAGCAAACGCCAACTACGTCAAATTGCAAGACCTGCGCTACGGCGAGAACCCTCACCAAACTGCGGCCTTCTACCGCGATTTGCAACCGGCCCCGGGTTCGCTGGTCAGCGCGCGACAGTTGCAAGGCAAAGAACTGTCGTACAACAACATCGCCGACGCCGACGCGGCCTGGGAGTGCGTGAAAAGTTTCGAGGCGCCGGCGTGCGTCATCGTCAAGCACGCCAACCCCTGTGGCGTGGCGGTGGCGGCGGGGCCTTTGCAGGCGTACCAGAAGGCTTTTCAGACCGACCCGACCAGCGCCTTTGGCGGCATCATCGCCTTCAACCGCCCGCTGGGCAAAGCCGCCGCCGAAGCGGTCAGCAAGCAATTTGTCGAAGTCCTGATTGCTCCGGGTTATACCGATGAGGCGCTGGCGGTTTTGAAAGCCAAGGTCAATGTGCGGGTGTTGCAGATCGATCTGCCCGCCGACGCGGCGCTGGGTCGCAACCGACAGGACATCAAGCGGGTGGGTTCCGGGCTGCTGATTCAAAGCGCCGACAACCACGTGCTGCAAAAGTCGGATCTGAAAGTGGTGACGAAAATCCAGCCCACGCCGCAGCAACTCGATGACCTGATGTTTGCCTGGCAAGTGGCCCAGTTTGTCAAAAGCAATGCCATCGTCTTTTGCGCGCAGGGCATGACGCTGGGGGTGGGCGCCGGTCAGATGAGCCGACTGGATTCGGCTCGCATCGCCAGCATCAAGGCCGAGCACGCCCAGTTGTCGCTGCAAGGGTCGGCGGTGGCCAGCGATGCGTTTTTTCCGTTCCGTGACGGCCTCGATGTGGTCATCGATCACGGCGCCTCTTGTGTCATTCAGCCCGGTGGCTCGATGCGCGACGCCGAAGTGATCGCCGCTGCCGATGAGCGGGGCGTGGCCATGGTCTTCACGGGCGTGCGCCACTTCAGGCACTGAACCACCAGCGCCCTGGGGCGCCGGTGCCACTGCACAGGATTCAAAGCCCCTTCATCACCTCGGCCGCAGCGGCCACGGTGTCATCGATGTCTTGCGCGGTGTGGGCGGCGCTCACGAATCCGGCCTCGTACAAAGCCGGTGCGATGTAGACACCGCGATCGAGCAAACCGTGAAAGAGTTTGTTGAATCGGGGGCTGTCGCTTTTCATGACCTGCGCGTAGTTTTGCGGCAGTTCGGGCAACAGGAAAAAGCCGAACATGCCGCCTTGGCAGTCGGCGCTGAAGGGCACGCCGGCTTGGCTGGCCGCACGGGTCAGACCGTCGATCAGGCTGCGGGTGCGCGCACCCAGTGCATCGAAAAAGCCCGGCTTGGCGATTTCTCGCAGCGTGGCCAGGCCACAAGCGGTGGCGACCGGGTTGCCACTGAGGGTGCCGGCCTGATAGACCGGCCCGGTGGGGGCCAGTTGTTGCATGATCTCGCGCGGACCGCCAAATGCCGCCAGCGGCATGCCACCGCCGATCACTTTGCCCAACACGGTCAGGTCGGGTTTGAAGCCGGGGATGGCTTGTGCGTAGACGCTTTGCGCCGAGCCCAAGGCCACCCGAAATCCCGTCATGACTTCGTCGAGCACCAGCAAGGCCCCGTGCTGGCTGCACAACTCGCGACAGCGTTTCATGAAGGGGACGCTGGCGCGCACGAAGTTCATGTTGCCGGCGATGGGTTCGATCATCACGCAGGCCAATTCGGACCCGTGCAGGGCAAAGGCTTCTTCGAGTTGGGCCACGTTGTTGTACTCCAGCACCAGGGTGTGCTGCACCACTTCCGGGGGCACACCGGCGCTGGTGGGGTTGCCAAAAGTCGCCAGGCCCGAGCCGGCTTTGACCAGCAAGGCGTCGGCGTGGCCGTGGTAACAGCCTTCGAATTTGATGATCTTGCTGCGCCCGGTGGCACCGCGCGCCAGGCGCAAAGCGCTCATGCCCGCCTCGGTGCCCGAGGACACCAGGCGCACCATGTCCATGGAGGGCACGTGGCGCAGGATTTCTTCGGCCAGCTCGATTTCGCGCTCGGTGGGCGCACCATACGAAAAACCGTCAAGGGTGGCTTTTTGCACCGCCTCGAGCACCGCCGGGTGCCCATGCCCCAGGATCATCGGTCCCCACGAGCCGATGTAGTCGATGTGACGCTGGCCGTTGGCATCCCAGAAGTAAGCCCCTTGGGCGCGTTGCACAAAGCGGGGGGTCCCCCCCACGGCACGAAACGCTCGCACGGGCGAATTGACACCGCCGGGGATGACCCGTGCGGCGCGCTCAAAAAGGGAAACATTGCGGTCGTTCATGCTGAAAGTCCTAGGGTGGTCAAAGCGGTCAATGCCGCGTGTTGGAAGGGGGTGGGGTGAGGTCGATGTCGTCGTCGGGGCCATCGACCTCGTCTTCATCGGGGGATTGAGCCCAAAACAGGCGGTCGGGCAGGACGTGTCCCATGCCGGGCCGAAAGCCATGGGCCAGGGCCTGGTCAAGGTAGCCCAGGGCTTCGCTGACCGAGGTCTCCAGATCGGATCCCAGGGCGAGCAGGCCGGTCAGGGCCGCACTGAGGGTTTCGCCGGCACCGACAAACACGCCTTCGAAGCGTTCGAAACTGACGCTGACCAAAATGCCTTGCGGGGTGGCCAATTGGTTTTCGACATGTTGCTCAGACGGCCCGGCCAGGCCGGTGACCAGCGTGTAAGGGGTGCCTGCCTCGGCAGCAGCACGGGCGATGTCGCGGGCGGTGGGCGGCCGGGCAGCCGACCAGTCGGGCAGCAGCCAGCGACGCAGTTGGTGGTGTTCGCCCACCAGCACGGTGGCTTGTGGCAGGATCAGGCTGCGAAAAGCATCCAGGTACTCTTCCATGGGCTCTTCGTCCCACCAATTCAGGCTGGGCATGTAGGCCACCACCGGCACATCGGCGTAGTCGCTGCAGATTTCGGCGATCGCACTCAGGTTTTCGGGGGAACCGCAAAAACCTACCTTGATCACCTGCACCGGGACGTCTTCCAGCACCTGTCGGGCTTGTTCGGACACCGCCTCGTCATCGAGCGCCATTTGACCCGTGATTTCGGCGGTGTCCCTGAAGTAGCAACCGGTGACCACCCCCATGGGGTGAGCGCCCACCGAGGCCATGGCCAGGGTGTCAGCGGCCAGGCCGCCGGCGCCGCTGGCGTCGTTGGCATTGAAGCTCAGCACGCACACGGCGGATTCTTCTTCGGGGTCTGAGCGGGATTCCAGATTCATGCGGGCGAGATGGGTTTAGGCCGAAGACAAGCACATTGCCCCGGGCGCAAAGTTACAATGACCGAATCATTCTATGCGAGCGATGAAACAACATGAAAACCTGGATGTGTCTGATTTGTGGCTGGATTTACGATGAAGCCGTCGGATCCCCCGACGAAGGCATTCCCGCCGGCACACCCTGGGAGCAGGTGCCCATGAACTGGACCTGTCCGGAGTGCGGTGCCCGCAAGGAAGACTTCGAGATGGTGCAGATCTGATGACCCCTGAGGCCGAGTTGTTGCAGGCCTTGCGCTCAGGTGATGCGGCCATCACCCGCCACAGCGCCTGGCTGGAGCTGTTTTTGCAACTGGCTCAACCGCGCCTGGATGCTTTGGGTCTGGCTTTGCAGGGCTGGGCCGATCAGGCCGATGCCCCCTTGCCATTTGCCGCCCTGACCGGCGCCGAAGAGTTGGCCGGTTTGTGTGCCGAGCAAGGCAGTGACAGTTTGGCCCAGTTGGCTCAGGCCATCTGCGCAGGGCTGAGGCAGGCCAGCGCTGCGCCGGCAACCCCGGCGCAGCGTCTGGCACTGGCGCAAGCGGGCGAAGAACTGCTGCGCCAATTGCACCAGCATGCCGCCGGGGTCACGGTGGTCACGCCGCCCGGCATCCTGGCTGCACTGCGAGCACCCTCCTGAGCCCGACAGGCTAAAGGCCTTATTTTTTAACCACGGCGTAGCGCGCCAGCGTGTCGGCGCGGGCTTGGGCGTGGTCGACGATCGGGGCCGGGTAGTCGCGCCCCAACGACAAGCCTGCACTGGCCAACTCCAGCGGGTGTTCCCAGGGCGCGTGGATCGCTTTGGCCGACAGCCCGGAGAGTTGCGGCAGGTAGCGCCGGATGAACTTGCCTTCCGGGTCAAATTTCTCACTTTGGCTGACCGGGTTGAAGATCCGGAAATAGGGTTGGGCATCGCAGCCGCTGGACGAGGCCCATTGCCAGCCTCCATTGTTGGCAGCCAGGTCAAAGTCGATCAGATGGCGGGCGAAATAAGCTTCGCCTCGGCGCCAGTCGATGCCCAGGTCTTTGGTCAGGAAACTGGCGACCACCATGCGCAGGCGGTTGTGCATGTAGCCGGTCTGGTTGATTTGGGCCATGGCGGCATCCACCAAAGGATAGCCGGTGCGCCCTTCGCACCAAGCCTGAAAATGCGCCTCGGCGGTTTTGCCGTGGGCCCAGCGGATGCGGTCGTACTCGGGTTTGAAGGCGCGTTCGGCCACGTGCGGGTGATGAAACAGGATCTGATGGTAAAAATCGCGCCAGATCAACTCGGACAACCAGGTTTCGGCGCCGGTGTCGCCGTTTTGGCTGCGCTCAAACGCCAGTCGCACCAGTTCGCGGATGGACACGGTGCCAAAGCGCAGGTGCACGCTGAGGTAACTGGGACCGCGCAGACCGGGGAAGTCGCGGCGCTGCCCGTAGTGCGCCATGCGGGCAACAAAGTCTTCCAGCAGGGCTCGTCCACCGGGGCTGCCGGTGCCCAGGTGCAATTCGCGCAGGTTGGTGACCGCAAAGCCCAAATCGCCCAGGCTGGGCATGGGGCGGTTGTGCAAAGCAGGCCGAGGTGCCAGCGCGCGGGCATGGCGCGACACCGGGTAGGCGCGCAGGTAATAGGGGTCGGCCGCCAGTTTCTTCAGCCAGGCGCGTTTGTAGGGGGTGAAGACCCCATAAGAGGTGCCCGACTGGGTCAGCACTTCATCGCGCTCGAACACCACATGGTCTTTGTAGGTCTCCAGCGCGATGCCGCGTTCGGCCAGCAAGCCTCGCACCCGTTGGTCACGCGCCAGGGCGGCGGGTTCGTCGTCGTGGTTGGCGTAGACCGCCTGCACCCCCAGTTGCACCGCCAGTCGGGTGATTTCTTCGCTGCCACTGCCGTGACAGACAATCAGTCCGGCGTCTGCATGGCCGGCCAGCGCGCGCAACTCGGCATCGAGCGACTGCAACGATTCATGAATGAACTCAACCCGCCGGTCCTCGCGCGGGAGCGGGGCCAGGATGTCGGTGTCGAACACAAAGGCCGCATGCACCTGTTTGCACTGGCGCAGGGCGTGGTAGAGGGCGGCTTGGTCGTGGGCGCGCAAATCGCGCCGGAACCAGACCAGCCCGCTGGCGAACAGGGGAGCGGGGGCAGCATTCATCGGGGGCTAAAATGGCAATCCATGAACACCGATTCTCCTCCGATTAACCTGACGCATCATTTTTTGATCGCAATGCCCGGTTTGAGCGACGAGAATTTCAATCGCAGCGTGGTTTATTTGTGCGAGCACTCCGAGCGCGGCGCACTGGGCCTGGTGATCAACAAGCCCAGCGATCTGGACATGAAAGCCTTGTTTGAAAAAGTCGATTTGCCGCTCTCGCGCGCGGATCTGGTGCAGCAACCCGTTTTGCAAGGCGGCCCGGTTCACACCGAACGCGGCTTTGTTTTGCACGAGTCCATGCGGCCCCACAGCGATCCCGAGCTCGAATCTGACCCGCAGCCCGACCCCGCACTGGCCTCGCTGGATGCAGGCAAAGGCGTTTATGCCTCGACCATGGCCATCCCGGGCGGTCTTGAAATGACCACCTCTCGCGATGTCCTCGAAGCCCTCTCCAATGGAGCCGGGCCGCGCAAGGTGTTGATCTCCCTCGGTTATGCCGCCTGGGGTCAGGGGCAACTCGAATCCGAAATTGCCGAAAACAGCTGGCTGACCGTCGGGGCCGATCCGCAGGTCATTTTTGATACCCCGATCGAGCAGCGCTACGAGCGTGCCCTGGCTTTGCTCGGCCTGCAAACCTGGATGCTCGCGCCCGACGCGGGCCATGCATGAATCGCATGAGCCCGAGCCCAGCCGACTTGCCCCAGACCGTCCTGGCCTTTGATGTCGGCACCCGGCGCACCGGTGTGGCGTTTGGCAGCCGGATGCTGGGCCAGCCCCAGGCCCAACCGACTGTGCGGGCCCAGGGCGAGGCGCGCTGGCCCCTGATCGAGCAACACATCCGAAACTGGCAGCCGCAGGCGCTGGTGGTCGGGGTGCCCTTTCATCCGGATGGCGCCGAACACGAAAACACCCGCTTCGCCCGCAATTTTGCCCGCCAGTTGCGGCATCGTTTTGGCTTGCCGGTGCATGAAGTGGACGAACGCTACAGCACCACCCAGGCCCTGTCCGAGGGGGCGCGTGACCCCGATGGAGCGGCTGCCTGCATCATCCTTCAGCAATTTTTTCAGCAAGGCACATCATGAACACGGGTACCCTTTCTTTGGATGCCGAGGCGCTGTATGTCGAGCTGCGCCAAGCCATCGCTTCCCTGTTGCGACCCGAAACCCGGCTGGTGGGCATCGCTTCGGGCGGCGTGTGGTTGGCAGAGCGTTTGCAGGCCGATCTGGGGCGTGCCGGCGAGTGCGGCATCATTTCGTCTGCCATGCATCGCGATGACTTTGCCCGCCGGGGTCTGGCCAGCAGTGTGCAGACCCGCTTGCCCTTTGATGTCAACGATGCGCATGTGTGGTTGCTCGACGATGTGCTCTACACCGGGCGCACGGTGCGTGCAGTGCTCAATGAACTCTTCGACTATGGCCGGCCGGCCCAGGTTCAACTGGCGGTGCTGGTGGACCGGGGGGGGCGGCAGTTGCCGGTGCAGGCCGATGTCGCCGCTGCCCGTCTGAGTCTGCCCGCCAGCCAGTCGCTGGCCCTGGCCCGGGACCAGGCCGGTCATTTCACTTTCTCGCTGGAGTCCTGAACGTGCTCTACAAACGCAACCCGCAGCTCAACCGCCACGGCGAGCTGATCCATTTGCTCTCCACCGAGGGCTTGCCCAAAGACATCCTGACGCACATCCTGGATACCGCCAGCCAGTTTGTGTCGGTCAGCGATCGCGAGGTCAAAAAAGTGCCCTTGCTCAGGGGCAAGAGCGTCTTCAACCTGTTTTTTGAAAACAGCACCCGCACCCGCACGACATTCGAGATCGCGGCCAAGCGTTTGTCGGCCGATGTGTTCAACCTCGACATCGCCCGCTCCTCGGCTTCCAAGGGTGAGTCGCTGCTGGACACCATCGCCAACCTCAGCGCGATGGCGGCCGACTTGTTCGTGGTGCGGCACAGCCAGTCGGGCGCTCCCTACCTGATCGCCCAGCATGTGGCGCCGCATGTGCATGTGATCAATGCCGGTGACGGACGCCATGCGCACCCGACCCAGGGCTTGCTGGACATGTACACCATCCGCCACTACAAAAAAGACTTCGCTCCCCTCAGGGTGGCGATCGTGGGCGATGTGCTGCATTCGCGCGTGGCGCGCTCGGACATCCATGCCCTGACCACCCTGGGTTGCGCCGAAGTTCGGGTGGTCGGCCCCAAAACCCTGGTGCCGTCCGACCTGTCGCACATGGGCGTCAAGGTGTTTCACACCCTGGAAGAGGGCATCAGGGGGTGTGACGTGGTGATCATGTTGAGACTGCAAAACGAGCGCATGAGCGGCGCCTTGTTGCCCTCGAGCCAGGAGTACTTCAAGGCCTTTGGCCTGACCCCCGAAAAACTCGAGTTGGCTCAGCCCGATGCCATCGTCATGCACCCCGGCCCCATCAACCGGGGCGTCGAAATCGACTCGGCGGTGGTCGACGGACCGCGCAGCGTCATCTTGTCACAAGTCACTTTCGGCATCGCCGTGCGCATGGCCGTCATGTCCATCGTCGCCGGCAACGAGGCCTGAACCCCAGAGCGTCCCATGAATACCTTGTTTCGCAACGCCCGAGTCCTTGACCCCGCCAGCCACACCGATCGCATGGCTGATCTTGCCGTCGTCAGCGGTCGCATCGCAGCCATGGGTGACGTGCCCGCTGGCTTCCAACCCGACCAAGAAGTCGATGCCAGTGGCCACTGGTTGGTCCCCGGTTTGGTCGATTTGTGCGCCCGCACCCGCGAACCCGGCCACGAGCACGAGGGCATGCTGGCCAGCGAAATGGCCGCCGCTGTGGCCGGTGGCGTGACCAGCTTGGTGTGTCCGCCTGACACCGACCCGGTGCTGGACGAGCCCGGTTTGGTCGAGATGTTGCGTTTTCGGGCCGAAAAGTTGCACCAGGCGCGCCTGTTTCCTTTGGGGGCGCTCACGCGCAACCTGCAAGGTCAGGTGTTGACCGAAATGAACGAACTCACCCAAGCCGGTTGCGTGGGCTTTGGACAGGCCGATCAGGCCATGAACGATACCCAGGTGCTGCAACGCGCCTTGCAATACGCCGCCACTTTTGGCTACACCGTGTGGTTGCGGGCCCAAGACGCCCATTTGGGCCAGGGCGTGGCGGCCAGCGGCCCCTTGGCCACACGCATGGGCCTGAGTGGCGTGCCGGTGGCGGCCGAAACCATCGCTTTGCACACCCTGTTCGCCCTCATGCGCAGCACCGGCGCCCGCATCCACCTGTGTCGGTTGTCCAGCGCGGCGGGCGTTGAGTTGGTGCGCCAGGCCAAGGCCGAGGGGCTGCCCATCAGTTGCGATGTCAGCATCAACTCCTTGCACCTGACCGATCTGGACATGGGGTATTTCGACAGCCGGGCCCGGCTGTCGCCGCCGTTGCGCCAGCAAGCCGATCGCCAGGCGCTGCGTGCTGCGCTGGCCGACGGCACCATCGATGCCCTGGTCTCCGACCACAACCCGGTGCAAGGCGACGAGAAGGCGCTGCCGTTTGCCGAGGCCGAGCCCGGCGCCACCGGTCTGGAGTTGCTGCTGAGTCTGGCCCTGAAATGGGCGCAGGACGACAAGCGCACGCCCCTGGAGGCCCTGTCGGTGGTCACCGATCGCCCCGCTCGTCTCTTGCGTCAGTCCAATCCTGCCGTGCCTGCCGGTTTGGGCCGTTTGCAGGTTGGGGCCGAGGCCGATCTGTGCCTGATCGACCCCGACGTCATTTGGCAACTGGATCCGGCCCAATTGCGCAGCCAGGGTCGTCACACGCCGTTTGCCTTTGACTGCACCGGCATGTCCTTGCCGGGTCGTGTCAAAGCCACTTGGGTCGGGGGCCATCTGGCTTGGTCGGCATTGGCATGACACGCACGGCGCTTGCCGTGTGGCGTTTGTTGCGGGTGTTGGCGTGCATTGTCGCCGGGGCCTGCACCTTGTGGCGTCAGGCGGCCACCTGGAGTCCTGAACAAAGGGCGGCGGCTGTGTCGCAATGGGCGCGCCGAATGTTGAGCGCCCTGGGCGTGACGCTGGAGGTGCGCGGTGAGCCGGCCCCGGGACCGCTGATGTGGGTGGCCAATCACATCGCCTGGTTGGACATCCTGGTCCTGCATGCCTTGCGTTATTGCCGATTTGTGGCCAAGTCCGAGGTTCGGCATTGGCCCCTGATCGGTCCCATGTCCGATGCCGCCGGCACCTTGTTCATCGAGCGTGCATCGCGCCGCGATGCCTTGCGGGTGGTGCACCAGATCGCCGAGGCCTTGGCCGATGGCGAGGTGGTGGCGGTGTTTCCCGAGGGCACCACGTCCGATGGCAGCACGGTCTTGCCTTTTCATGCCAACTTGCTGCAAGCTGCGATCGCGACCCAAACCCCGATCCAGCCGGTGCGCATCGAATACTTCAACCCCCGGGGACAGCGCTCAGCCGATGTGCGCTACATCAACGACGACACCTTGGTGGCCTCTGTCTGGCGGGTGTTGCGGGCACCTTCGGTGCGGGTGCGCCTCAGCCTGCTGCCGCTGCAGCAAGCCGAGCAGCGCGACCGTCGAACTTGGGCGGCTGATCTGCGTCAGGCCCTGATGGATGCGCCAAACCCAGCCGACTGAACGATAATCCACGCATGCCCCCATCAGCGACCCCAGCACAAGAACCCCTGACCGAATCGGATCAGGTGTTCGAGCTGGCCGCCGAATTGTTTCGGGTCATGTCTGCGCCCATGCGCCTGAAAATCATCAGCTGCCTGTGTAACGGCGAAAAAAACGTCGGGCAGTTGCTGCAGGAAATCGACACCACCCAGCCCAATATGTCGCAACACCTCAACACCCTGTACCAGGCCGGGGTGCTGGGCCGGCGGCGTGAGGGGGTGCAAATTTACTATCGCATCGTCAACGATCGCGTCGTCACCTTGTGTCGCGCCGTGTGCACCCAAATCGCCATCGACGAGCTCTGATCCCGACCAGATTCCTTTCTGTCCAGAAGGGATTTGAGGGTTATCACTTACGGATGGGGGTATGCGTGCCGTTAAGATGCCCCATTGATATCAAGGGTCTTTCGCGGCAGCGGATTCTGACCATTTTTTGGAGTCTCACATCATGAAATTTTTGCTTTCTTGTCTGGCCTTGGCCGGATCGGCTCTGGCCATCAACGCCCAAGCGCAAAACGTCAGTGCCAACCAGGTTCGCAGTTGGGCCGCCGGTTGTGCCAACTGTCACGGCACCAACGGGCATGCCGAACCCGGCATGGCCGCTTTGGCCGGCATCCCTGCCGATGTGATCGTCAAAAAGATGCAGGATTACAAAACGGGTCGCCAACCGGCCACCATCATGCATCAATTGTCCAAAGGCTACAGCGATGACCAAATTCAGGCCATCGCCAGCTACTTTGCAGCCCAAAAGAAATAAGGAGCACCTCATGTTGAAGCGACGTCAATTCATTCAAACCGCCTCGGCTGCGAGTGTGCTCGGTTTGTCCGCTTGTGCCACCACGGGCTCGGGTTCAGGCCCCAAAGTGGTGGTGGTGGGCGGCGGCTATGGCGGTGCCACGGCGGCCAAGTATGTGCGCATGTGGTCCGACTATGGCATTTCGGTGACCTTGGTCGAGCCCAACTCGGCTTTCGTATCGTGCCCCATCTCCAATCTGGTGATCGGCGGCAGCAAGACCATGGCCGACATCACCACCCCCTACGACAACCTGACCAAGCGCCATGGTGTGAAGGTGGTGCGCGACAGCGTGAGCCGCATCGACCCCGAGAAAAAAGTGGTGATGCTTGCCGGCGGCGGCGAATTGCCCTATGACCGTTTGATCGTGTCGCCCGGCATCGACCTGATGACCCAGACACTGCCCGGCATGGCCAAGCCCGGTGCCGCCGACAAAATTTTGCACGCCTGGAAAGCGGGCCCGCAGACGGTGGCGCTGCGCCGCCAACTCGAGGCCATGCCCGATGGCGGTGTTTACGCCATCACCATCCCGCTGGCACCCTACCGCTGCCCGCCCGGCCCCTACGAGCGTGCTTGTCAGGTCGCGCATTACTTCAGCCAGGCCAAGCCCAAGAGCAAGGTGCTGATCCTGGATGAAAACGACGATGTGACCTCCAAGGGCCCTTTGTTCAAAAAAGCCTGGGCCGAGCGTTACAAGGGCATGATCGAGTACCGACCCAAGCACAAAGTGGTCGATGTCGACGCCGCCACCAACACCCTGAAGTTTGAATTCAACGACGACGTCAAAGCCCAGGTGCTCAACGTGTTGCCCATGATGCGCGCCGGTGCCATTGCCGTGCAAACCGGTCTGGCCACGGCCAACCAGCGCTGGTGCGAGGTCGACTTCCTGACCTTTGAGTCCAAGGCCGCCAAAAACATCCATGTGCTGGGCGATGCGATCCAGGTCGCACCTCTCATGCCCAAGTCGGGTCACATGGCCAACCAGCACGGCAAAACCTGTGCGGCGGCGGTGGTGGCTCTGCTGACCGGCAAAGAGGTCAATGCGATGCCGATCTACAACAACACCTGTTACAGCTTCGTGAGTGACAAAGAGGTGGTGCACGTGGCCAGCGTGCACCGTTACGACGCCGAGAAAAAGACCATGCTCACGGTGCCCGGCTCGGGCGGCGTCTCGTCCGCGGCTTCCGAGCTCGAGGGCGTTTACGCCCTGTCCTGGGCGCGCAACATTTGGGCCGATTCGCTGGCCTGATGACCTCGATGACCACCGGGCAGTCCTTCTGGCTTGACCGGCTGCGTTGCAACCGAAAACGCTTTGTCCAAAGCCTGGGCTGGGCGTTGCTCGGGGCCAGTGGCTGGGTGCGCGCCCAAGGCGCGCACTCGGCGGCAGATCACCGGTCTTTGCCGGCAGCACAGTCGTTGCGCGACGAGTTGGCGCGTGCGCTGGCTCAAAACAGCCCTCTGGTGGTCATGGCCAGCCTCGAGGGTTGCCCGCATTGCCGGTTGGCCCGGCAGAGCCATTTGGTGCCCATGTGGCGGGACGGCTTGCCCATCGTGCAAATCGACTTCCGCAGCGATCGCCCGGTGCTCGACTTTCAGGGTCAACGCCGCACCCACGATGAATTGATCCGCGCCTGGCGCCTGACCATCGCGCCCACGCTGCTGTTTTTCGGGCCCGGCGGCCGAGAAGTCGCCGAGCGCATGGAAGGGGGCTATTTGCCCGACTTTTATCGAGCCTATTTGGAGCAAAGGCTTGAGTTATCCCGAGCAAAGTTGTGAGGCTTTGCGCTTTCGGTGAGAATACGCTCCGGAACTTTCACAAGGAACAATTCGCATGAAAATGATCATCCAAACTGCATTGGCCCTGTCCGTCGTGGCTTTTGGTGCCCCCGCCCTGGCCAGTTCGGCCATTGCGCAGAAAAACGGTTGCCTGGGTTGCCACGCCGCCGACAAAAAAGTGGTCGGCCCCTCTTATCAGGAAGTGGCCAAAAAGTACGCCGGCAAGAAAAGCGCCGACGAATTGGCCAAGAGCATCAAGGCCGGCGGTGCCGGCAAGTGGGGCCCGGTGCCCATGCCCGCTCAAGCCGCTTTGAGCGATGCCGACGCCAAGGCCCTGGCCACCTGGATCCTGGCTGGCGCCAAGTAAGTCCATGCGCAGGCTCGTTCTCCGCCTCAGTGTCGCACCTCTGCTCAGCCTGATGCTGTGCGGTTGGGTGACTGGCGTGGCGGCCGAGCCTGCTTTGTTCAAGGGGGCCGATCTTGCCCTGGGCCAGGAAATGATCGACACGCACCGTTGTGCCGAATGTCACATTCGACGCGTCGGGGGCGACGGCAGCAGCATCTACAACCCCAAAGGCCGGGTCAACACGCCCGCTTTCTTGCGCGGCATGGTCGAGTATTGCAACACCCAACTCAATTTGGGCATGTTCCCTGAAGAAGTCACGGCTGTGGCCGCCGTGCTGAACAAGCGCCACTACCGCTTCACCCCATAAACTCCGATTCCACCCCCGTTTGAGGGAATACCCTAGGGTGTATTGTCAACTCCTGTTCAGTTTGGTCGGGTAATATATCGTTTATTGATGATATAAGAATATTCTGAATTCCAAGGAGCAACCGTGAGTTCAACCCAACGGCCATCCGGCCGGCTGATCAAGGCCCCGGAGCACTTTCTGGACCCCCAAGGCGTGCAGCGTCACCTTGACGAAAGTCGGCAGGGGCGGCGCAGTTTCATCCGCCAGGCTTTTGCGGCTGCAGCGGCCGGCGTGGCGGCGCCGTCGGCCATGGCCGCCGGCAACCCGGTTCCCCCCGAGGGAGGGGATCCCAACATCCTGAACTTGCCCGAGCACACCACCGGCTTGGGGCAGGGGGTGGCCACCGACGGTTACGGCAAGCCATCCAGGTTCGAGGCCAACATCCAGCGCCGTCAAAGTCCGGGTCTTACCCAGACCACGCAAGCGTCGGTGTCTTTTGCGCCCTTGCAGTCGCTGTTTGGCATTGTCACGCCCAGCGGGTTGCACTTCGAGCGGCACCACCAGGGTTGGTGGGACATCGATCCGTCGAAGCACCGTTTCATGATCAACGGTTTGGTGCAGACGCCCAAAGTGTTCACGATGGACGAGATCATGCGCCTGCCCTCGGTGTCGCGCTTTCATTTCATCGAATGCGGGGCCAACACGGCGGTGGAGTGGGGCAATGTGGCGGTGCCCACGGTGCAGTACACCCACGGCATGATCTCGTGCAGCGAGTTCACGGGCGTGCCCCTGATCACCTTGCTCGAGTTGTGCGGGGTCGACCTGAAAAAAGGGCGCTTTGTGCTGGCCGAGGGGGCTGATGGCTCGTCGATGACCCGCACCATCCCCATGAGCCTGATCACCTCGGGTGAGGTCCTGGTGGCTTATGGTCAAAACGGTGAAATGTTGCGCCCCGAAAACGGCTACCCGCTGCGCCTGGTGGTGCCGGGCGTGCAGGGCGTGAGTTGGGTGAAGTACCTGCGCCGGGTCGAGGTGGGTGACATGCCCTATGCGGCCAAAGACGAGGCCATCCACTACATCGACCTCATGCCCGATGGCACCCATCGCCAGTACACCAATTTGCAAGAGATCAAGAGCGTGATCACCACGCCCTCGGGCGGTCAGGTCTTGCTGGACAAAGGCTTTTACAACGTGACCGGTCTGGCCTGGTCGGGCCGGGGCAAGGTCAGGCGCGTCGATGTCTCGATCGATGGCGGGCGCAACTGGCGCACGGCCAGGTTGGAGACGCCGGTCATGTCCAAGTCACTTACGCGCTTCAACATCGATTGGGTTTGGGATGGCAAGCCAGCCATCTTGCAAAGCCGTGCCATCGACGAGACGGGTCATGTGCAACCCACTTACCAACAGTTGCGGGCGGTGCGTGGCACTCGCTCGATCTATCACAACAACGCCATCCAGTCCTGGTTGGTGCAGGAAAACGGCGAGGTGAAAAATGTTCAGTTGTCCTGATCCCCGTCCGGCCATGAAACACTGGATTTTGTCCGTGTTGGCTCTGCCCTGCGTCATCGGCCTGGCCCAGGCCCAGGCCCAGACCCCTGGCGCACCGGTCAATGCCGGCGTCACGCCCAAGGCCTCGGTGCAGTCCTACCCCGGTTTGGGTCGTCCAGCCACGGTCAAAGAAATCGCCGCCTGGGACATCGATGTGCGCCCCGACTTCAAGGGCCTGCCCCCGGGTGCGGGCAGCGTGGCCAAAGGGCAGGATGTGTGGGAGGCCAAATGCGCCCACTGTCATGGGGTGTTCGGTGAGTCCAACGAGGTCTTCAGCCCGCTGATCGGGGGGACGACCAAAAAAGACGTCGAGACCGGCCGTGTCGCCAATCTGATTCGCACCGATTACCCGGGTCGCACCACCCTGATGAAGGTGGCCACGGTCTCCACCCTTTGGGACTACATCAATCGGGCCATGCCCTGGAACAATCCCAAAACGCTCACGGTCGAAGAGGTCTACGCCGTCACGGCTTTTTTGCTGAACCTGGCCGAAGTGGTGCCCGATGATTTCGTGCTCAGCGATCAAAACATCGCAGAGGTGCAAAAGCGCATGCCCAACCGCAATGGCATGCAAACCCGCCATGCGATGTGGCCCGGTAAAGAGTTTGGTGGCATGCCCAAGCCTGACACCCAAAATGTGGCGTGCATGAGCAATTGCACCACCGAGCCCAAGTTGTCTTCGTTCTTGCCCGAGCATGCCCGCAACAACCACGGCAATTTGCAAGAGCAAAACCGGCTGGTGGGGCCGCAACGTGGTGCCAACACCCTGACGCCCGAGGCCAAAGTGCCCGCTGAGGGTACAGTGGTGGCACAGGCCGCACCTGTGGCAAGTCCTGCAGCGACGCCTGCGCCCAAGCCCGCTGCGGCAACGGACAATGCGGCCAACAAGGCCGCGATCGCCCTGACGCAAAAGCACAGTTGCAACGCATGTCATGCCATGGATCGAAAATTGGTCGGTCCCGGTTTTGTCGAGATCGCCAAAAAACATGCCGGTAAAACCGATTACCTCGCCGGCAAGATCAAAGCCGGCGGTCAAGGGGTGTGGGGCCCGATCCCCATGCCGGCTCAGTCCTTGCCCGAGTCCGATGCCAAAGCCATCGCGGTTTGGTTGGCCAATGGCGCTGGCAAGTGATGCAGCCTCCAACGAAAGACAGTAACATTCACCCCATTCACCCAAGGAGAGAGTACATGCAAACCCGTCGTCAACACTTGCAGCAGTCCGCCGTTGTGGCCGGCTTGCTGGCCAGCACCGGGCTGTTCCCCCAGTTCGCGCACGCTGCCTTCAACAAGGCCGCTTTTGACGCCAAGACCATCGCCGAATCCCTCAAGGCTTATGGCGCAGGCGCACCGGTCGAGAGCAAAGACGTCACCATCACCGCCCCCGACATCGCAGAAAACGGTGCCGTGGTGCCCATGGGCGCCGCCACCACGTTGCCCAACGTCAAGCAATTGCTGATCATGGTCGAAAAGAACCCGTCGGCCCTGGTGGCCATGTTCAACGTCACCGACAGCATCGACGCTTCGGTGTCCACCCGCGCCAAGATGGGGCAATCGTCCGACGTGTATGCCGTCGCCATCATGGCCGATGGCAAAGCCCTGTTCGCCAAGAAAGAAGTCAAGGTCACCCTGGGTGGCTGCGGCGGTTGATCGCCAATTCTTGAACCCCATCGCAACCCATTGAATTTTTAGGAGCAAGTCATGGCAGATCCGATGCGCATTCGCGCCCAAGCCGCTGGCGACAAAGCCACTGTTCGCGTACTCATGAGCCACGAGATGGAGTCCGGTCAGCGCCGCGATTCCGCTGGCAAACTCATTCCCGCCTGGCACATCGCCGAAGTCACGGCCGAGCACAACGGCAAGGTCGTGATGACCGCCGAGTGGGGCCCGGCCGTGGCCAAGAACCCTTTCTTGCAATTCACCGTCAAAGGCGCCAAGGCTGGCGACAAAATCGCCATCAACTGGAAAGACAACAAAGGCGACACGCGTCGCGATGAAGCCACCGTCAGCTGATTGACGGCGCTCGCAGCGGGCTGGTGACACCAGCCCGCGTCTTTTGGAAGATAAAGAATAACAACGAGGTGACCGATGAAACTCCAGCATTCCATCCGCCTGTTAGCCGTTTGCATGGCCTTGTCCGTGCCGACCGCGTGGGCTCAAAAAACCGCCAGCCAGGGCATTGACGAATACCGGGCCATGTTGGCCGACGGCAATCCGGCTGAATTGTTTGAAGCCAAAGGCGAAGACCTTTGGAAGCAAAAGCGCGGCCCCAAAAACGCCAGCCTTGAAAAATGCGACTTGGGCAAAGGACCGGGCGTGGTCAAAGGCGCGTTTGTCGAACTGCCGCGTTACTTTGCCGACACCGGCCGGGTGCAAGACCTCGAGTCGCGTCTGGTCAGTTGCATGGGCAGCTTGCAAGGCTTCAATGAGGCCGAGCTGATCAAAACCCCCTTCGGTCGCGGTGAGATGGCCAACATCACCGCCTTGGCCACCTGGATCGCAGCCGAGTCCAAGGGCATGCGTTTCAATTTGCCCAAGCAGCACGAGCAAGAGAAAGTTTTTTATGAAGTCGGCAAACGGCTCTTCTTCCAGCGCGGCGGCACCCACGATTTCTCATGTGCTTCGTGTCACGGTGAAGAAGGCAAGCGCATTCGGCTGCAAGACCTGCCGGTGCTGACCAAGAACCCGGGCGATGGCGTGGGCTTTGCCGCCTGGCCTGCTTATCGCGTGTCCAACGGTCAAATGTGGAGCATGCAATTGCGACTCAACGATTGCTATCGCCAGCAACGCTTCCCCTATCCCGGATTTGCCAGTGATGCCACCGTGGCCCTGGGCGTCTATTTGGGCGTGAATGCCCAAGGCGCCGCATCTGTCGCGCCCGCCATCAAGCGCTGAACCCAGGAGATCCAGACATGAAAAACACATTCAAACTCTGCACGATCGTGTTGGCCAGTGCGGTGGTCGCCGGTTGTGCCCAAGGCCCCTCAGTCGCTGAACTCAACGAGTTGACCGACAAAATCGTCAAAGCTTCGTTTCGCGATCAAAGCCATGTGAAGGTCGAGCGCATCACCGCCACCGACGAAACCAACCGACTGTGCAGCCAGGCCGATGTGGCGGGCAAGCCGCTGGATGAGGCCACCGCCAAGCGCATTGAAGCCGCCAATTTGCAGACCATCAAGTGGCCCTCAGACGGCCAATTTTTGGGTGACTGGAAAAAAGGGGAAGCCGTGGCCCAAAGCGGTCGTGGCCTGACCTGGACCGACAAGCAGGGGGATGTCAACGGCGGCAATTGTTACAACTGCCACCAGATCAGCCAGGAAGAGATTTCTCATGGCACTCTGGGCCCCAGCTTGTACAACTACGGCAAGATTCGGGGCGTGACCGACCCCAACAGTGCAGCCGCCAAACCCATCGTGGAATACACCTGGGGCAAGATCTGGAATTCCAAGGCCTATAACGCCTGCTCCAACATGCCGCGCGCCGGGCACATGGGCATCCTGTCCGAAGCCCAGGTGCGTGACATCGTGGCCTTGTTGCTCGACCCGAAATCTCCCGTCAACAAATGAGCGTGTGCTTGCCCGCCCCGAGCCGGGGCGGCTAGTCAGCCGGCCTGCCTGAGCGCGAAGCATGTGATGGCACCCATCACATCAGTACATCAGAAAGTAACGATATGAATCTGTCCAAACGCGAGTTCCTCCAAGTCATGGGCGCGGCCAGTGTGGCCGGCATGGCATTGGGGCGCCATGCCCAAGCCGATGCCAGCACCGCCAGCCAGGCCCTGTACGACGTGCCCGCGTTCGGGCAAGTGTCTTTTTTGCACATGACGGATTGCCATGCGCAACTCACGCCGATTCATTTCCGCGAGCCCAGCATCAACATGGGCTTGGGCATCATGAATGGCAAGTTGCCTCATCTGGTGGGCGAGCATTTGCTCAAAGTGGCTGGCGTCGCAGCGGGCACGCCCACCGCGCATGCGCTGACCTACCTCGATTTTGATCAGGCGGCGCGCCGCTATGGCAAGGTGGGCGGTTTTGCTCATTTGGCCACCCTGGTCAAGCAACTCAGAGCCAGTCGACCCGGGGCTTTGTTGCTCGACGGCGGCGACACCTGGCAAGGCTCGGGCATTTCGCTTTGGACAAACGGGCAGGACATGGTCGACGCCTGCAAGTTGCTGGGAGTGGACGTCATGACCGGTCACTGGGAATTCACCCTGGGCATGGACCGGGTGAAGGAGATCATTGAAAAAGACTTCGCCGGCAAGGTCGATTTCGTGGCGCAAAACGTCAAGACGAACGACTTTGGCGATCCGGTGTTCAAGCCCTATGTCATCCGGGAAATGAATGGTGTGCCTTGCGCCATCATCGGCCAGGCCTTCCCCTACACCCCGATCGCCAACCCGCGTTACATGGTCGCCGACTGGGAGTTCGGCATCCAGGACGAGAACATGCAAAAGATGGTCGACGAGGCGCGTGCCAAGGGGGCCAAGGTCGTGGTGGTGCTCAGCCACAACGGCATGGACGTGGATTTGAAAATGGCCAGCCGCGTCAGTGGCATCGACGCCATTTTGGGCGGCCACACCCACGATGGCATGCCGGTCCCCACGCTGGTCAAGAACAAGGGCGGTCAGACCATCGTCACCAACGCCGGCTCCAATGGCAAATTTTTGGGTGTGCTCGACTTCGAGGTGAAAGACGGCAAGGTCAGTGACTTCCGATACAAGTTGTTGCCGGTGTTTTCGCAATACCTCAAGGCCGATCCCGCCATGGCCGAACTGATCCGCAAGATTCGCAGCCCCTACGAGGCCAAACTGTCCGAGCGTCTGGCCATCTCCGAAGGCCTGTTGTACCGCCGTGGCAACTTCAATGGCACCGGCGATCAATTGCTGGTCGATGCCCTGATGGAGGTGCAAGGTGCTGAAATCGCCTTTTCGCCGGGTTTCCGCTGGGGCACCACGCTCTTGCCCGGGCAGGCCATCACCCGCGAGTGGCTGATGGACATGACCGCCACCACCTATTCTTATGCCACCGTGACCGAGATGACGGGCGAGACGATCAAGACCGTGCTCGAAGACGTGTGCGACAACCTCTTCAACCCCGATCCCTATTACCAGCAGGGTGGTGACATGGTTCGGGTGGGCGGCTTGCAATTCAGTTGCGACCCCACCGCGACCATGGGCCGGCGCATCCAGGACATGCGGTTGCGCGGCAAACCGATCGAGGCCGGTAAAAAGTACAAGGTGGCGGGCTGGGCCCCGGTGGCCGAAGAGGCCCGCAAGCAAAACCTGCCCATGGTCTGGGATTTGGTCGAAAAATGGCTGAAAGCCCAAGGAGGCCGCGTCAAGCCGCGCCAACTCAATGCGCCCACCATCACCGGGGGCTTGCCCAACCCGGGTTACGCCGCATGAACCGCCGCCGTTGGTTGGCTTGGTCTTTGGGCGCCACCGGCGTCGCCCTGTGGCCCGAGCTCCAGTTGTTGGCACAACAAGGCCAGGACTTCGTGCAGGGCCCGCCCATGCCCGACATCGCGCCCGTGCAGGTCTCGCCGCGGGTGTGGGTGATCTATGCGGCCGACGGTTTCCCCACCCCCGAGAACCGGGGCATGATGTCGAACGTGACCTTCGTCACCACATCGGCCGGCGTGGTCATCCTGGATTCCGGGGCTTCTTTGCAAATTGGCGAGATGGCCATTCGCATGATCCGCCGCGTCACCGCGCAGCCGGTGGTGGCGGTTTTCAACTCGCATTTCCATGGTGACCACTGGTTGGGCAACCATGCGTTTGTCAAACATTTTGGCCCCGAGTTGCCCATCTATGCCTTGCCGCACACCATCGAGCAGATCAGGGGCATCGAAGGCAACGCCTGGCGCAATCTGATGGAGCGCTGGACCAACCAGTCCACGGTGGGCACTCAGGTGGTGGCACCCAACCGGGTGGTGTCAGCGGGACAAACCATTCGCATCGGCGACGTCGACTTCGTCATGCATTTCCACGGGCAGGCGCACTGCCATGCCGACCTCAGCGTGCAGGTGGTGTCCGATCGGGTCACCCATGTGGGCGATGTGGCCATGGGCAATCGCATCGCCAACATCGACGATGGCTCCTATCCCGGCACCCTCAAATACATGGCCCAGCTTCAAAAGACCGCCGGTCAACAACTGTGGTTGCCGGGTCACGGCCAGGCAAGCACCGACTTGCTCGACACCTATGGCCGTTTTTTGTCGGGCATCTGGGACAACTGCCTGCAAGCGGTCAAGGATGGCGCCAGCGAAGCCGAGGCGAAAGCCCGGGTGTTGCGTGACTCCAGGGTGGCCAGTCGGGCCAAGACCATGCAGGGCTTTGACGGCAACATCGGCAAGTACATCAGCCTGGCCTATCTCGAGGCCGAAAAAGAGGCCTTCTGAGCCGGCCCCGAGGTCAGGGTCACGAAATTGGGGTCTCGCGAAATTGGGGTCAGACCCCAATTTCAGTTTTCAGGGTTGGGTGCGCTTCACTCCTGCACGATGCGGCAGGGTGCGTGGATGCGCAACTCCTGGCGCTTTTCTTCGCAGTAGCTCATGGCCCGTCGTGCGCCTTCGGCGGCCATGCGGATGTGAACCGAACACTTCAGCGTCATCTTGTCCAGGTCGCCACTGGCGTCAAAGGCGGCGGCACAACGGCTGCGGTCGGTCATCTCCGGTTTGGTACCCATGTAGGTGCTTCGCAAAGGTTCGGGCAATTGTTTCAGGGTCACCGTGGGAAAGCCAAACTCGGTCTGCGCCTTGGTGGCGTTGCTTTGAGCCCAGGCCAGACTCGCAAAGCACCCTAGGGCCAGGATCATCACGCCATGCCGGTGCAGGCCGGGCAGGTGCAGGGTGCAATGCTTCAACATCGTTTTCTCGCTCAGCTGTTCAATTGTTTCTGGCGCAAGGCCTTGGCCTCGATGCGCACCTTCTCGGCTTCATCCCAAGCGGCTTGGAGTTCGGCCTGGCTCATCCGGTCGGGGTTGGCGTAGTCCAGTTTCCAGGCGGGGTCTGCGCTCCAGACCTGGGGGGACTGCCAGGTGGTCCGGGCTTGGCGGGCTTGCTCCAGCAATTGCAGCGCCAATTCCAGTGTCTGCGTCTGGCTGTCCGCATCGTGCGGCTTGCCGGCCCCGTTGCCCAAGGGGAAGTCACTGAACAGCAGACGTGGCACGCCGCAGTGCTCGACCACATCGCGGGCGCAGCCCAGGATCACCGTGGCGACGCCCGCGCGTTCAAGTTCGCGGGCGGCCAGCGACAGGCTTTGGTGGCAGATGGGGCAATTGGGCACCAGCACGGCTGCATCCACCGCATCCTCGCGACAGCGGCGGATCAATTCAGGCACATCGACGTCCAGGGTGTGGCGCTGGCTGCGGTTGGTGGGCACCCCATGAAAGCGCGGGGACAGGATGAAACGCCCGCTCGTGGCCAAACGCCGCATGACCGGCAGGGGAAACCAGCTGTTGAGGTCTTCCATGTGGGTGTGCTTGCGGTCGATGGCCACATGCGCCACCCGCACATCGTGGTCGATCGCCGTGTCCCCCGAATAGACCTGGTAAAACTTGGGTGCTGCGTTGTAGGGTGCGCGCGGACCCTGCGGGCCTTTGTCGGGCTGGAACGGCGCAGCGGTGGTCACCAGCGTCACCCGCGAGTCGGCCAACGTTTGTTTCAGCGGCTGAAACGGCACCTCTTCAAAGTGGGCCCACTCGTAGGGGTTGTTGTAGCCCAAAGCCAGGTAATAGGCGCGGGTCCGAGCCATGTAAGGCACAGCATCGTTGGCAAGATTCATGGTTTGATTTTGCCCTGAATGGCACGATTCGCAAACCCCGAGTTGGGCGGCCCGGTGGGGACGACCATGAAAAAAGGGGGCCAAAGCCCCCTGAATCCGAAGCAAGAGGGGACCTCAGTCCCCGCTCAAATCACTGATCGGCCTTGATGTTGTTGTCGGCGATCAGCTTGGTGTATTTGGCCCGTTCGTTGGCCAAAAAGGCGCGGTACTCGGCCGGCGAAGTGGCATGGGGCTCCACCCCCAATTTGTTGAACCGGTCCTTCAGGTCGGGGTTGACCATGGCCTTGGCCAGGGTGGCGTTGTAGTTGTCCACCACGGCCTGCGGGGTGCCGGCAGGCAAGTAAACACCCCACCAGTTCAGCGCCACCATGCCGTCGAGTCCGGCTTCGGCAAACGTCGGGATCTCGGGAAACAGGGGCGAGCGCTTTTCGCTGGTGATGGCCAGCGCGCGCAACTTGCCGCTGGCAATGTGCTGGCTGACGGGCAGAGCGTCGGAGATGATCATGGGCAACTGACCTGCCAGCACATCGGTCACGGCTTGGCCGCCGCCTTTGTAGGGGATCGCTACCATCTTGATGCCGGCCTGACGCATCATGAGTTCGGCTGCCAGGTGCGACATGCTGCCCGGGCCGCTGGTGCCAAAGCTGATCTTGCCGGGGTTGGCCTTGGCGTCGGCGATGATGTCCTTCACGTTCTTGTAGGGCGAGTTGGCCGGGACCACCAGAATGTTGGCGCCGGTGGCGATCAGCGACACGGCAATGAAGTCGCGCTCCATGTTGTAGGGCAACTTTTGCAGCAGCGGGTTGACGCCGGCCGGGCCCAGGTTGCCGATGACAAAGGTGTAGCCATCGTTGGGTTGGCGAGCGGCGAATTCCATGCCGATCGAGCCGGCAGCGCCGGGTTTGCTTTCGATCACCACGGGTTGACCCCAGAGGTCGCTCATTTTTTGGCCCATGACACGCGCCATCAGGTCCGAACTGCCACCCGCAGGGTAGGTCACGATCAATTTGACCGGTCGGTCGGGGAATTTGCCGGCTTGGGCCAGTGCGGGGGCCTGGCTGACGGCCAGGCCCAGTGCGGCGCAGGCCAACAGGGTGCGTCGTGAGAATTGGGCGAGAATGCGCATGAATGTCCTTTCTGTGACTGTCTGTACTCAAATGGATGGTTGAGAACCACCTCGGCATCATTTATATTATCAATTGATCAATTGCAACACAGTAAAAACCCATGCTCAACTTGAACACCCCTGGCGCGCGCGGTGACCAAACCCTGTCGCACAACATGAAATTGCTGGCCCACCATGAGCTCAATGGCTTTGGGGGCATGGGTGAGGGCATGTCGTTGCAAAAGACCTCCGATGGACGCCGCATCCTGTGGATGGCGCACGAATCGGCGCCGAAGAACTTCACCGGAGTGGATGTGACCGATCCGCGCAATCCCCGGGTGGTGGTGCAAACCGAGTTGCCGCACGCCAAGGTCAGGTCAAACTCGCTGGATGTCGTGGGCGACATCATGGCTGTCGCCTACCAGACCCAGACTGTCGGACTCAAGCCCGCCGGTGTCGATTTGTTCGACGTCTCCAAACCCGAAACCCCGCGCCTGATTTCGCACTTCGATTGTTCGGGTCCGCATTCTCGCGGCGTGCACGCGGTGTGGTTTGTGGACGGTCAGTACGTGCACATGGCGGCGGGTGCGCCCGACTTTCAGCCCCGCAACCCGCTTGACGACCAGTGCTATCGCATCCTCGATGTTCGCAACCCGTCCAAGCCGGTCGAGGCCGGTCGCTGGTGGTATCCGGGCACCCGAGAGGGTGACGCCGAACCCGCGCCGCAGCGCCTGACGCAGAAATTCGACACCGGTTTCCGCGCTCACAACACCAATGTGTTCCCTCAGCGTCCTGACCGCGCCTATGTGGGTTACATCGACGGCGGTGCTTTTGTGCTGGACATCTCCAACATGTCCGACATCAAGGTGGTGTCGCACTGGAATCATTCGCCCCCGTTCAATGGCTTCATCCACACCTTGTTGCCTTTGTTCGATCGCGACTTGTGGATTGTGAGTGACGAGTGCGTGCAGGACAATGGCGCCGACTGGCCCAAACTGGTTTGGGTGATCGATTCGCGCAACGAAAAAAATCCGGTCCCCATCGGCACCTTCCCTTCAGCGCCTTTTGAGGCCTTTGCCAAGCGCGGCGGCCGCTTCGGTGCCCACAACCTGCACGAAAACCTGCCGATCCCGACGTCGTTCAATTCCGACAAGCTGATCATCGGTACCTTCTTCAATGCCGGTGTGCGGGTGTTCGATACCAGCAACCCGTATCAGGTGCAGGAAGTGGCTTATTTCGTGCCGGGCGCACCCAAACTTTCGCCCGCTGGCGCGATTCAGATCAACGACGTGTTCGTGGACGAGAACCGCATCGTGTATGCCCAGGATCGTTTTGGCGGCGGCTTGTACATCCTGGAAATGACGATCTGAATTTGACGGCCGCATGAGCGAACGCGATCCGTTGGCGGCCAAGCTGCCCATCACCCTGGTGACCGGGTTTTTGGGCAGTGGCAAGACCACGCTGATTTCCAAATTGTTGCGCCATCCGGGCATGAACCGGGCGGCGGTGATCATCAATGAAGTCGGCGAAATTGGCATCGACCACGATCTGGTCGCCAATGTGAACGAGAACATGTCGCTGTTGGCCAACGGCTGCATTTGTTGCTCGGTGCGAACCGATTTGCAAGACAGCCTGCGCCAACTTTTTGCCGAGCGGCGCGCGGGGCAAATCCCCGAGTTCGATCGCGTCATCATCGAGACCACCGGTCTGGCCGATCCGGCCCCGGTGGTGCAGACCCTGATCAGCGACACGATGATCAATGCCCAGTACCGTCTCGATGGCCTGGCCACTTTGGTCGATGCGTATCATGGTCACGATTTGTTGGCGCGCCAGCCCGAGGCGGTCAAGCAGGCCGCCATGGCCGATCGGCTGTTCATCACCAAGACGGACCTGGTCGATGAGGCAACGCTGAGTGCCTTGCAAGACGAACTGCGCGCCCTCAACCCGCAGGCCGATCAATACAGGGTGGTGCAAGGGGATCTGGATCCGGCGCTGTTGACGGGCTTGGGTTTGCACAGCGCGAAGGTTAGCGAGCACACGCTCTCTTTTTTGGGCGAGTCTTTGCAACCATCTGGTGAGGTTGAAGCGGGCGAGGGTGGCAAATACCTGGGCGCGCGAGCTTCCAACCACGATCCGGCCATTCGCACCCTGTCGTTGCGGTTTCAGCATCCGTTCAAATGGACCGGGTTTTCCTCGGCGCTGGAGTTGTTGACCACGTTGCGCGGGGCCGACATGCTGCGGGTCAAGGGCATCGTCAATGTCGAGGGTCACCCGGTGGTGGTGCAGGGGGTGCAGCACATCTTCAGCCCGCCGGTCGAGTTGGACCGCTGGCCCAGTCAAGACCGCGACACCCGTTTGGTGTTCATTACCCGCAACATAGCGCCTGAGACGATTCGCAACTTGCTCAGTGCCGTGACTTCGCTTTGACCCTTGGGGTCAGTTCGAGCCGGACCTGGGCGCAGACCAAGAGGTGAGCATGGCCCACAATCCGCTGGACGACACCATCGCGCAACGCGTGGCGCGCTATTCACAACTGGTGCCTTACAAAGACACCATGAACCAGAACAACGGCATCCCCGCTGAAGCGGTGATGATGATGTCGCCCGACAAGGTCATGCCCGTCATGTCACCCTTGGGTTGGCAGGGGCGCAGCAAGATCGCTCCGGTCAAGGGTGCGCCCGGCTTGACCATCACCCTGGCCGAGTGCCCGCCGGGCGACAGCGCCGGGCTGCACATGCACACCGCCGCGACCGAAAACTTTTTTTGCGTCACCAGCCGTTTTGAGATCATCTGGGGCGACGAAGGCCAGTTCAAGACCGTGCTGGAGCCCTATGACTTCGTCTCGGTGCCGCCCGGCGTGTATCGCGACTTCAAGAATGTGGGCAACGAATTGGGCCGCTTGCTGGTCATGATCCAGCCCGAACCGGGCGACAGCCAGGATGCGGTGTATCACGCGGAAGCTGTGGGGCAGGAGATCGCCAAGCGATGGGGACCCGAGACGCGCGAAGCGATGTCACAGATCGGGATTCGGTTTGGCGCACCGCAGGGCAACTGAAAAGACCTTAAGCCCTGTTCAGATGACTGGGCTCTCTAGCAGCCTCAGAATCCATCGGCAGCTTTGACGGGCTTGGGGGGCGTCACTGAATCTGGCTTGGTCACAGCCTGTTCGGCTTTTTTGACGGGGGCCTGCTCAGGTTTTTTGACCGGTGCAGAAGGTGCAGTCGCAGCTTTGGCAGGGGCTGGAGCTGGGGAGGGCTTGAGAGATGCCAGATGGCGCTGGATGTTGCCTTGCACTTGATCGTTGCGAAGCTCAAAAATGCAACTTTCGCGCAGCACGGTCGCTTTATCCGCCGTGGTCAAGGGGGCCTTGAGCAACAGATCACCACCGACCACACGGCCTTCGGCTTTGATCAACCAAGCACGGTTGGCGTTGGCTTTGCTGTTGCCTGTGTACTGAACCTCGGCTTGCCCGGAAGCAGTCAGCTGCAAGCGGTAGCTGTTGACGTTGACATCATTGTCCAATCGGGCCAAGGCTTGACCTTGTGTCACATTGAAAGTCAACTTGGTCGTGAATGGCTCGTTGACCTTTGGATTGTTGCCGGGATTGACCAAGCCTGTGCAAGATAAGGTGCCGATCCAGAATCCATCGTATACAGATAGAGGGGGATCCGAGGGTGATTGGGCTTGTGCCATGCTGATGGCTGAGGCAAACAACAGGGGCAAAACTGAGTGCTTCATAAAACTCCTATGAGCCAATGATCAGTATAGCAACCCTGGCGAGGTCTAAAGTTGGCGCCCCCGACAGGAATCGAACCTGTATCTAGCGCTTAGGAGGCGCTCGTTCTATCCATTGAACTACGGCGGCGGGCGTTTGATTCTAACGGCGAGCCGATGCGGTCATTTGCTGAGCATGCGCATCGCATCCTCCAGCCCTTTGAGGGTCAGGGGATACATGCGCTGGCTCATCATTTGCTGGATGATGGAAATGCTCTGGCGGTATTGCCACACCCCTTGCGGCTCGGGGTTGATCCAGGCAAATTTGGGGAAGGCATGCACCAGCCGCTGCAGCCATTCGGCCCCGGGCTCTTCGTTGTTGTATTCCACGCTGCCACCGGGTTGCAAAATCTCGTAGGGGCTCATGGTGGCGTCGCCGACAAACACCAGTTTGTAGTCTTTGTTGAACTTGCGGATCACGTCCCAGGTGGGGAATTTTTCGGCGAAGCGGCGCCGGTTGTTTTTCCACAAAAAGTCGTAGACGCAGTTGTGGAAGTAGAAAAATTCCAGGTGTTTGAATTCGGCCTTGACGGCTGAAAACAATTCTTCGACGCGGGCGATGTGTTCGTCCATGGTGCCGCCCACATCCATCAGCAACAGCACCTTGACATTGTTGTGGCGCTCGGGGCGCATCAAAATGTCCAGATAGCCCGCATTGGCCGCCGTTTTCGCGATGGTACCGTCGAGGTCCAGTTCGTCGGGTGAGCCTTCGCGGGCAAAGCGGCGCAAGCGGCGCAACGCCACCTTGATGTTGCGCGTGCCCAACTCCAGCGTGTCGTCGTAGTCCTGATAGGCCCGTTGTTCCCACACTTTGACGGCGCTCTTGTTGCCGCCTTTGCCGCCGATGCGGATCCCTTGCGGGTTGTAGCCGCCGTTGCCAAAGGGCGAGGTGCCGCCGGTGCCGATCCATTTGCTGCCGCCCTGGTGGCGCTCTTTTTGTTCTTCCAGCCGTTTGCGCAGGGTCTCCATCAGCTCGTCCCAGCCCATTTTCTGGATCGCGGCTTTTTGCTCGGGCGTGAGTTCTTTTTCCAGCGTTTTGCGCAACCAGTCCAGCGGCACGTCCTGGGTGAAGTCGGTCAGCATCTCGACGCCCTTGAAATAGGCGGCAAAGGCGCGATCGAACTTGTCGAAGTGCTTTTCGTCCTTCACCAGGGCCGTGCGGCTGAGGTAATAAAAGTCGTCGATGCTGCAGGCTTCGCTGCGCGGGCCCACCACGTCGGCTTGCAGGGCTTCGAGCAAGGTCAGGTATTCGCGCACCGAGACCGGTACTTTGGCCGCGCGCAGGGTGTAGAAGAAATCGGTCAGCATGTCGAATTCTCCTTGGGGTCTCTGGGGCGTTGCAGTTGGAAATCCAGGTGCGCTTTCACCGCCGGCCACTCGGGGGCGACGATGCTGTACACACAGGTGTCGCGCAAGCTGCCATTGGGGGCGATTTGGTGCGCGCGCAAGACCCCGTCGAGCTTGGCCCCCAAGCGCTCGATGGCACGGCGGCTGGCCTGGTTGAACCAGTGGGTTCTGAATTCAACGGCGTTGCAACCCAGTGTCTCGAAAGCATGACCCAACAGCATGCGTTTGCATTCGGTGTTGATGGGCGTGCGATGCACCGCGCGGCGGTACCAGGTCGAGCCAATTTCAAGTCGATGGTTGGGCGCGTCGATGTGCATGCAGGTGGTCATGCCCACGGCTTGACCGCCGGCATTGAGCACGGCGAACGGCAGCATGCTGCCCTGCGCTTGGAGAGCAAGCCTTCGCTCGATTTCGGCGCGCATGGCCTCGGGGCGGGGGATGAAGGTGTACCAAAGGTTCCACAGCTCGCCGTCTTGCACCGATAGCACCAGGTCGTCGTGGTGCGTCAAACTCAGTGGCACCAAACTGGCGTGCTGGCCGTGCAGTTCAAGGGGCTGGATGTGGAGCATTCAGCGGTCCTCCCCGATTTCACCTTTGCCGCGCAACGAGCGTGCGGCTTGCAGACCCAAGCCTCCGCCCAATCCGACCAGCGCGATGGCCACCAGGCTGCCGGCGCTGTAACCTTCGGCAAACATCTCCAGGCCCATCAGCTGGCCCAAGCCATAGCCCAGCAGAGATCCCACCACGAAGCCCACGGCGTCGGTCAACCCCTCGGCAAGTTGCTTGAGCATGGCGGTCAGCGGTTGCGGCTTTGCATGAACACCAGTTTTTCAAACAAAGTGGTGTCCTGTTCGTTTTTCAGCAGCGCGCCCACCAGGGGCGGGATGGCGACTTTCTCGTCCTGGGTTTGCAGGGCCGACAGGGGGATGTCTTCGGCCACCAGCAGCTTGAGCCAATCCAGCAATTCGCTGGTGCTGGGCTTTTTCTTCAGGCCGGGCAGGTTGCGCACGTCGTAAAAAGTTTTCAGCGCAACCGCCAACAGGTCTTTTTTCAGATTCGGGTAGTGCACTTCCACGATTTGGCGCATGGTGTCCGGGTCGGGGAACTTGATGTAGTGAAAGAAGCATCGGCGCAAGAAGGCGTCGGGCAGTTCTTTTTCGTTGTTGGAGGTGATGAACACCAGGGGGCGATTTTTGGCTTTGACCAGTTCGCGCGTTTCGTAGCAGTAAAACTCCATGCGGTCGAGTTCGCGCAGCAGGTCATTGGGGAATTCGATGTCGGCCTTGTCGATCTCGTCGATCAACAGCGCCACCGGTTCGTCGGCGGTGAAGGCCTGCCACAAGACGCCTTTGAGGATGTAGTTCTGGATGTCCTTCACTCGCTCGTCACCCAATTGGCTGTCGCGCAACCGGCTGACCGCGTCGTATTCGTAGAGGCCTTGCTGGGCTTTGGTGGTCGATTTGATGTGCCACTGCAACAGGGGCATGTTCAGCGCCTGGGCCACTTCTTCGGCCAGCATGGTTTTGCCGGTACCCGGCTCACCCTTGACCAAAAGGGGGCGTTTCAGGGTGATGGCGGCGTTGACGGCCAGCATCAGGTCCTGGGTGGCCACGTATTGCTCGGTTCCTTTGAATTTCATGGTTGGAAATCCTGTTGTTTTCTGACAAGTTGAGGCCGAAAGCCCTTATATAATGCTCGGTTGATTCACATCAAACACCTTGGATTGTCATCCCAAAATGAAAAAGCTCCTGACTTCTGCCCTCTTCATCGCTGTCTCTTTTGCGACCGGCCAGGCGCTGGCCCAAGACCTGCAGGGTGACGCCAAGGCCGGCGAAAAGAAAATTGCCATGTGCATCGGTTGCCACGGCATTTCCGGTTACCAAGCCAGCTTCCCCGAAGTTTATCGTGTGCCCATGATCTCGGGCCAAAACGCCAAGTACATCAGCAACGCCCTGGTGGCCTACCGTGGTGGCGAGCGCAAGCATCCCACCATGAAGGGGATCGCAGCTTCGCTGACGGATCAGGACATTGCCGACATTTCGGCCTACTACGCAGGGCACAGCAAAGCCGCTCCGGCCCCCGAAAAACTGCCCGAGCCCAGCGGCAAAGTGGCCGAACTGCTGACCAAAGGCGCTTGCGCATCCTGTCACGGGGCCAATTACTCCAAGGGCATCGACCCCAGCTACCCCAAACTGGCCGGTCAGCACGCCGATTATCTGTTTGTCGCCCTCAAGTCTTACAAGGTGGATAACCAGGCCACATGGGGTCGCAACAACGGCATCATGGGTGGCATCGCCAAGCAATTCAGCAATGCCGAACTCAAAGAACTGGCCAAATACCTGGCCGCCCAGCCCGGTGAGATGCAGGTGGTGCCGCAGTCGCGTTTCCGTTGATCGTTGTTCTGCGCCAAATCCAAAGCCACCTGCGGGTGGCTTTTTTCATGCCTCAGCCGCTGGCAGACGCGATCAGTCGCGCGTGGCCAGCCGTTGCAATTGGTCGACGTAGGCGGCGCCATCGGGCGGGCGACCGCTGCGTTGACTCTCCCACACCATGCGGCCCAAACATTCCATGGCCAGGTGGTGTGCGTTGTGCAGCGAGTCGCGTCGGGCAGCCAGCAATTCCACCGCTTGACGCACCCCGCGCGGCTGGTCGATGGAGCATTGCTCGCTGATGGACAAGTGCATCGACAGGTGGAGAAACGGGTTGGTTTGGCCGTCTTCGACGTCGTACATGCGGGTCAGGGCGGTTTGCACGTCGTCGAGGTCATTCAAAAATTCGGGGTGTTCGCCAATCCACTGACCGGCCAGGGTTTCCAGCGCATCCATTGGCTGAGTGGCCTTTTGCTTGGCCCGAACGGCGCAAAAGAAACGCCGGACATCTTCTTGAGAGGGGGTAAACATGTCGCCATTGTCACCCAAGGCGGCTCGGGTTTTTGGCGTCAGATCGTGGCAAGGTTCATAATTCGACCCCATGATCCACAAAATATCCCCTTCCATCGCCGACGCGCTTGAAGGCACGCCCGATGGCGCCACCGTCCTGATCGGCGGTTTTGGCACCGCAGGCATCCCCTCCGAGTTGATCGACGGCCTCATCGAGCAGGGCGCGCGCGA